>Ga0256840_1000096_pt1 | contig 74367 bp, 59 predicted proteins | sample 355202metaG_FD_185969 | JGI IMG/M metagenome (GOLD analysis project Ga0256840, IMG submission 185969) | Hydrothermal vent microbial communities from Mid Atlantic Ridge, Atlantic Ocean - 355-202 | ecosystem: Environmental > Aquatic > Marine > Hydrothermal vents | place: Atlantic Ocean: Mid... | reverse complement strand
CAGGGTATCGAAGTACATCGGCTGTAAGGTGGTGTTTTCTCTGATCCAGCCGGCATGGGAACTGCCGGCCTGGACCGCCACCTTCAGATTCCGGAGATCCTCCACACCCGAGATAAAGGGCAGATCGGTCCGGCAGAAGATCATGCGGTAGAAACCGGCATAGGGCGTGGTGAAGGACAGGAAGCGGGTCCGTTCCGCGGTAAACCCCACCGCGGCCAGGACGTCAAGCTCCTTTTTCCTGATCATGGCCACCACATCCTTCCATGTGTGGTGGTCGATGACCTCCAGATGCAGCCCCAGTCGCCGGTTGAGAATCCGGAGATAATCAGAGGCAAAGCCGCTGTAGCGGCCATTGCTGTCAATGAATTCAAAGGGCGCGAATTCGGGATCGATCCCTACCCGGATCTTCGGATGATCCCTGATCCACGCCTTTTCTTCGTCAGTGAGGTGGATCGCCGGTACCCCGTCACCGGCCCGCACAGGCGGCTGCTGCTGAAGATAGGTGGCCAGGATCTGCCGGATCCTGGCATCGGGCTGCCGGCGGGCGGCAAGCAGGTAGCGGTCAATGGTCTTCTTGAGCAGCGGGGTGCGGGAACCGTGACGGGGAAAGGCGAACTTCAGGTACCGGGGATTGAACACCACCGGAGTCTGCAGGACATCGTAGAGCCTGGCCGCGCTGAGGCCAAAAAGCCTGTTGACCACGCCGACGTCGGCCAGCCCGTTCTGCAGGGCCAGGAAGACCTCCTCGTAGGAGTCAGAGGGGATAAAGCGGCAGTGGAGATTGAATCGCCAGACCTGGTTGATGATCCCTTCCCGGCCGCTGGTATGGATACTATTTCGCATCACCGCGACCCGCTTGCCTTCCAGGTCGAGCATGGAACGGATATCCACCCCCACCCGGCTGTAGAGCACCCCCCAGTTGATGCAAACCGGCTCGTCGGTGAATTCGTAGCGGCCGGCCCGATCCAGGGAGTAGGCCACGTCCGGCATCAGGTCGATGGTCCCGGCCTGGAGCCGTTCGAGTCCCTCCTCCCAGGAGCCGGGGACCCACTGGAGGCGCCACTTCTCTCGGCGGGCGATCTCGGCGAGGATCTCCGGGAAGATTCCCTGGGGCTCCCCGGTTCCGCCATTGAACATCTTGGGTGGATTCTCGTAATAGCCGACCCGGACGGTCAGCCGGCCGTCATCATCCCTGCCGGCCACGGAACCGCCGGTGACAGGCGCAGCCGGAAAGCAGAGGAGAAGCAGCAGTGCGGCAAGCAGAAGGAGCCGGGGCTGGCGGAGAGGAAGGGGAACCATGGCAGAAGAGATAATGAAAAAGGATCCGGACCGATGAGGGCCGGTCCGACACCTGAACGTTGTCCGGGCGGGATATATCCTTTCTTATATCGGAAAACCGGGGAAAAAGTCCACTCTCTTTTCCTGCCGGCGAAAAAAAGAGAGCCGCGGCCGGCGCCCTGGACGGAAGGAAACGCCAGCCGCGGCAGGCCAGGTCCTAGTAGCCGTGCAGCTTGTCGAGCAGCTCGGGCAGGATGAGGGAGACCTGGGGTACATAGGTGATGATGGCCAGGAACAGGAGCAGCAGCAGGAGCCAGGGCACGGCGGCCCGGATGACCCAGCCGATGGAATGGCCGGTGATACCGGCGGTGACAAAGAGGTTCAGGCCCACCGGCGGAGTGAGCATGCCGATCTCCATGTTGACCACCATGATGATGCCCAGGTGGATGGGGTCGATGCCCAGCCGCATGGCGATGGGGAAAAGGATCGGGGCCATGATGAGGAGAATGGCCGAGGGTTCCATGAAGTTGCCCGCGGCCAGCAGCAGCAGGTTGACCACCACCAGGAACATCCAGGGCGAGAGTCCCCAGCCGACGATGAGCTCGGCCAGGTGATGCGGGATGCGCTCCGTGGTCAGGACATGGGCAAAGAGCATGGCATTGGCGATGATGAACAGCAGCATGATGCTGACCTTGGCCGCGTCCAGCACCACCTTGTTGACCTCGCTGTCGGTGATGCAGCGGGGCAGGGCCAGGGTCATGGCGGCCAGGTTGCGGAGCGTGGCCGAGGTGGCGCTCTCGCCGGCACGCCGCCAGGGCACGTCTTTCAGCGGTCCCATATCGCGGTAACCGAACACGGCGATGGCAAAGGCATAGACCGCCGACACCGCCGCCGCCTCGGTGGGGCTGGCGATGCCGCCATAGATGGAGCCCAGGACGATGACGATCAGCATCAGGCCGCCAAAGGCGGAAAGCCCCGAGACGATCATCTCGGAAAATCCCTGCCAGGGCTGGGTGGGCAGATGCTTGATCCTGGCAACGATGTAGATGGCGACCATCAGGATCAGGCCCATGAGCAGGCCGGGAATGAAACCGGCCATGAACATCCGGGCCGCGGACACCTCGGTGGCTGCGGCATAGACCAGCATGACGATGGAGGGCGGAATCAGGATACCCAGGGTACCGGCGTTGGTGATGACACCGGCGGCAAAACTCTCCGGGTAGCCCGCCTTGACCATGCCGGCGATGACGATGGTGCCGATGGCGGCCACCGTTGCCGGCGAGGAACCGGAGACCGCGGCAAAGATCATGCACGCCATGACCGAGGCCATGGCCAGGCCGCCCCGGATATGGCCGACCAGGCTCATGGCGAAACGGATGATCCGCCTGGCCACTCCACCGGTGGAGAGGAAGGCCGAGGAGAGGATGAAAAAGGGGATGGCCAGGAGGGTGTAGTGCTCGGAGAGGGACTCGAAGAGCTTGAGGGCAATGGATGCCAGGGAATCGTGGGAAAAGAAGAGAATGGTGGTGATGCTGGACAGCCCCAGGGCCAGGGCGATGGGCATGCCGAGCAGCATGCAGACAAGCAGGATGATGAACAGGGCAGCGGTGGTCATGAACGGACCTCCTCGCCGGACAGTTCTTTGACGATCTCCATGGAATCCCTGCCCTCGTCGGCATGGCGGAACCCGTCGGCGCGGTCGGTGATGATGTCCCACAGCAGGATCAGCAGCCGGATGGAGAGAAAGGTGAAGCCGACGATCAGCATGGAGTGGGCGATCCAGGCCGGGATGGGCAGGTCTTCCAGCTCGATGCCGATCCGCCTGACCTTGCCCAGGTAGATCCAGGAGCCGTACAGGATCAGGCCGCAGTAGACCAGGCCGAGGAGGACACCGATACCGGTGAGGATCCTGCGGCCGGTGCGCGGAAACAGCCTGACAAAGGCGTCGACGCCGATGTGGGATCCGGCCTTGATACCGTAGGAGGCCCCGAAGAGGACGAACCAGGCCGACATGTGCAGGGTCAGCTCCTGGGTCCACATGAATCCGGAATTGAAGCCGAAACGCATGATGACATCGACAAAGACCAGCAGGGTCGTCAGGACCAGGAGGAGACAGATGACGGCCTCCTCGGTCCGGTTCAGGATACGCAGCAGCATACTTGTCCCTTGTATCAGAAGATCAGAAGGCCGGACGGCCCGAAATCAGCACTCTTCCGGGCCCCGGCGGCGCAGGCTTTCAAGACCGGGGAACGGCGATCGGGCCCCGTTCCCCGGTATCGTCCCGCGGTCCGGGTTCACTTGCCGGCCTGGTTGGCGCCGTAGGCGGCATCGATCAGCTCCTTGCCGATCTCGCCCTCGAACTGCTTCCACACCGGTTTCATCACCTCGACCCACTGGGCGCGCTCGGCCGGGGTCAGCTCGATGATCTCGCTGCGCCTGGAATCGATGATCTTCTGCTTGTCGCTCTTTGCCTTGTCCGCGGCCACCTGGTTGCCGAAGGCGATGGCCTCCCTGAGTGCGCTCTCCAGCCCGGAACGGACATCGGCGGGCAGGCCGTTCCAGAACTCGGCCGAGGTCACGACCATGTAGTCCAGCAGGCCATGGTTGGACTCGGTGATATAGGGCTGTACCTCGTAGAACTTCTTGGAATAGATGTTGGACCAGGTATTCTCCTGGCCGTCGATGGCCCGGGTCTGCAGGAGGGTGAAGACCTCGGAGAAGGGCTTTTTGAGCGGGGTGGCGCCCAGGGCCTTGAACTGGGCGGCAAGCACGTCCGAAGACATGATGCGGAACTTGAGTCCCCGGGCATCGGCGGGAACCCGCAGCGGCTTGCTGGCCGAGAGCTGCTTCAGGCCGTTATGCAGGTAGCCCAGGCCGATGAGCCCCTTGCTGCTGACGGACTGCAGCAGTTTCTGGCCATAGGGCCCGTGCTGGAACCGGTCCACGGCGTCCATGTTCTCGAACAGAAACGGCAGGTCGTAGAGCTGGAGTTTCCTGGTATAGCGGCTGAACTTGGAGAGGCTGGGCGCCGCCATCTGCACGTCGCCGAGCAGCATCGCCTCCAGCACCTTGTTGTCGCCAAAGAGCTGGGAGTTGGGGTAGACCTCGACCAGGACCTTGTCGCCCAGCCGTTCCTTGACCAGGTCACGGAACTTGTTGGCCATCTGCCCCTTGGGCGTGTTTTCGGCCACAACATGGGAAAACTTGATGACAATGGGACCGGCCAGGGCCGGCGCGGTGAGCAGCAGCACGGACAGGCCGACGGCCGCCAGGGTGGTGGTGAGTTTTCCGAACATGGTACCTCCTCTGTGAAAAAAAGTGAGCAGGCAGGGGAGCTTCGGCGCCCCTGCCCCTGACAGGGGTTTCCTGTCTTCCCCCCCATGCAAGGCTGGGGCCAGGGCACAGGAGAGACAGTTCAGCATCAAAAACAGGGAGATAAAAGACAGCCTGGCCCGTGGATCACGGACATTCGGCGGGATTCCACCCATCCGGCCCTGCCAATGGTCGGATATCCACCCATGCCCCCTGCCGGCGGATCACTTGTAGTTGTTCTTGTCCAGGCCATACTTGCGCATCTTGTCGTAGAGGGTCTTGCGGGGCACGGCAAGCGATTGCATGACCCCCTTGATGCTGCCCCGGTTGGCGGCCAGGGCCTGTTCGATGAGGGAACGCTCAAAGGACTCCACCTGCTGCGGCAGGCTGCCCGCCGGCCCGGTCTCGCCGCCGGAGAGGAGATGTTCCAGTGACCAGTCGTGCTGGTGGCCCAGGAGGACATAGCGCTCGGCCAGGTTCCGCAGCTCGCGGACATTGCCCGGCCAGTCACAGGCCATGAGCAGATTCATCTGCCGGCGGTCGGGCAGGGGCACCTCCCGCTGGAAGCGATGCCCGGCAACCAGGAGAAAATGATGAAAGAGGAGCGGGATGTCCTCCCGCCTGGCGCGCAGCGGCGGGATCTCCAGGCAGACCACGTTGAGACGGTAGTAGAGATCCTCGCGAAAACTGCCCTGGTCCACGGCCTCGCGCAGGTCGATCTTGGTGGCGGCCACCACCCGCAGGTCCACCGGGATGGGCCGGTTGGATCCCACCCGTTCCACGGTCCGCTCCTGCAGGACGCGCAGCAGATGCACCTGCACCTGCATGGGCATGCTCTCGATCTCGTCGAGCAGCAGGGTTCCGCCGCTGGCATATTCAAACTTGCCGATGCGCGCCTTGCGGGCATCGGTGAAGGCGCCGGCCTCGTGGCCGAAGAGCTCGCTCTCGATCAGGGAGGCGGCCACGGCGCCGCAGTTGACGGCAACGAAGTTGCGCTGCCTGCGACGGCTGTGTTCGTGCAGGGAGCGGGCCACCAGCTCCTTGCCGGTCCCGGTCTCACCCATCACCAGCACGTCGGCGCCGGTGTCGGCAATATGGGCGATGGTGGCCCGCAGCCGCTGCATGGCCGGGGTGCGGCCGATGATCCGCGGCCCGGGCGCGCTGTGCGCCTCAAGCTCGGTGCGCAGGCTCCGGTTCTCCAGGGTCAGGGCCCGTTTTTCCAGGGCCCGCTGCACGGTCTTGACCAGTCGTTCGGCGGAATAGGGCTTTTCGATGAAATCATAGGCCCCGTCGCGCATGGCCTGCACCGCGGTGGAGACATCGCCGTGGCCGGTGATCATGATCACCGGCAGGTCAGGGTCGATCCCCCGCAGACGGCACAACAGCTCCATACCATCCATGCCCGGCAGCCGGATATCGCAGACCACCACGCCGGGCCATTCCATGTTCACCATCTCGACGGCCTTTTCGGCCCGGCCGATACAGGTCACCTTCAGGCCGGCCAGCTCCAGGGTCTGCTGGTTGGCCTGGCGTATGTGCCGTTCATCGTCAATAAAGAGAACTCTGCCCTTATCCATCGTCAACTACCCCTTTGCCGGCCGCAGGCTGATCTCGAAACAGGCGCCCTGCCGGCTCGGCACCACCCTGATCGCCCCTCCCATCTCCCGGATGATCCGCTGGCTGATGGCCAGGCCCAGGCCCAGCCCCTGCCCCGGTTCCTTGGTGGTGTAAAACGGCTCGAAGATGCGGGACAGGTGCTCCGGTTCGATCCCGGGACCGGAATCGCGCACCCGGAGGACCACCCCCTCTTCCGCCTGTTCCGCCCGGATCACGATCTCCCGGCGATCGCTCCCGGTCACGGCCTGGACCGCGTTGCCGACGAGGTTGACCAGCACCTGCTGCAGAAGAACGCTGTCCGCCCGCACCTGCAGGTCTTCGGGTATCAGCCTGACCTCCACCCGGACATCCCCCCTGCGGATGGCCGGGGTCAGGATCTCCAGGGCCCCGTCGATGACACCGTGCAGGGGGACATCCTCCATGCGGCCGCTGCTGCGCCGGGAGAAGATCTTGAGCTGGGCGCCGATCCGCGCCATCCGCTCGGTGAGTTCCTTGATCTGCTCCAGGTTCCAGAGGGCATTGTCCAGCCGCTCCTGGCGCAGGAACGTCACCGTGTTCTCGGCATAGGTCCTGATGGCGGCCAGGGGCTGGTTCAGTTCATGGTTGATCCCCGCCGACATCTGGCCCAGGGCGGCCAGCTTGGCGGCATGGATCAGCTCCCGCCGGGTGCGGCGCAGCTTTTCCTCGGCCTGGCGCCGTTCCTCTATCTCGCGGCGCAGTTGCCGGTTGCTCCTGGTGAGCTCGGCCGTCCGGGCCTGCACCCGCGTCTCCAGGTCCTCGTTGGCCTGCAGCAGCAGGCGCCGGCTCTCTTCCTCGTAGCGGCGCCGCTCGGTCAGCCGCTGCCGCCGCTGCCAGACAAGAAGCAGGCAAAGGAGAAGAGTGGCAAAACCGCCCCCGACGCCGACCAGGGCCCGTGCCACCCTTTTTTCCGCCACCGCGGTGCCGGAGAGCACCATTACCTGCCAGCCGGCCTGGGGCATGAACTCGGACTGGAGCAGATAACTCCGGCCGGGCCCCTCCCCGGATTCCGCCAGGGTGATGATCCGGCCGTACCTGCTTTCTTTCACGCTGACGATGGGCAACGGAGTCAGGACGGCGCCGGGATAGCGGCGGCTGGTGACGATCCGCTGCCGCACCTCCCCGGCCAGGGGCTCCAGGGTGTGGAAGCGCCAGGCGGCCCTGGTGGTGATGAAGATGACACCGTCGGGATCGGTGACCAGGAAGATGTCGTTTTCATGGCCCCAGTCGCGCTCCACCTGGTCGATGGATATCTTGATCACCACCGCGCCCAGGATGGCGTCCCCCTGGCGCACAGGATAGGCGAAATAGTAGCCCCGCCGGCTGGAGGTGGTTCCAAGGGCGAAGTAACGGCCCAGCCTGCCCTGCATGGCCTGCTGGAAATAGGGACGATAGCTGAAGTTGCGGCCGACAAAGGGACGTTCCGCCTGCCAGTTGCTGGCAGCGATGGTCAGCCCCTCCCGGTCCATGAGATAGGTGTCAGCGGCATCGCTGATCCGGTTGATGGTCTCGAGATAGCGGTTGAAGGCCTCGATCCGTTCCCGGCCGCCCGGGTTCTGGAGAAAGGTGACCAGCCGCCGGTTGGTGGCCAGCAGCTCGGGCAGTCCCTCGTACTTTTCCAGCACTCCCTGCAGGTAGGCCACGTAGAGCTCGAGCCGGAAGGCTCCTTCTTCGGCCAGGGTCCCCAGGCTCCGCTGCCAGGTGAGCCGTCCGGCCAGCCAGAGAGAGGCGGCCAGCATCAGGCAGGCGACTGCGGCGGCGGTCAGGCGACCGGGCCGTATCCCTCTGCGCTCAGCCATCATCCTTCATGCGGAATCGATACCAACTCCCTGCAGACGACACCAATCCTACATGGCCACCAGGGGCAGGTAGTCGGGCTCCCAGCGCATCTTGCGGATCAGCTCCTTGAGGCGGCTGGCATCGTTCTGGTGCTGAAAGCTGGAAAAGGCGCAGGGCCTGGCTACGCCGCAGGCAATGGCCGACTCGCCCACGGCCTGGGCCACCTTGAGGCTGACATCGGCCAGGGTGGTCACCGGCGGCACCAGGGTGCCGCGCGCCATCTCCTCGCGGCTGACACAGGACGAGACCGCCTTGGCCGCGGCGGTGAAGAAACGGGGCAGGACCTCGCGGGCGCCGGAGGCCAGCACGCCCAGGCCGACCCCGGGAAAGACAAAGACATTGTTGCACTGACCCACCCGGAACGACTCGCCTTCGAAAAGCACGTCCGGAAAGGGCGAGCCGGTGGCGACCAGGGCCCGGCCGCCGGTCCAGGCATAGATGTCCGCTGGTACGGCCTCGGCCTGTTCGGTGGGATTGGACAGGGGCAGGATCACCGGCCGGGCGGTATGCTCCAGGACCGAGCGGACCACGTCCCGGTGGAAACAGCCGGCCTGGCCCGAGGTGCCGATGAGCACGGTGACTCCTGCCTTGCGCACCACCTGGTCAAGCTGCAGGTCGCCCTCGTCGCGCAGCCAGTCCAGCGCCGCTGGATCCTTGGCGAATTTCCGCTTGTAGGGCAGCAGATCGCGATCCGTGGTGATCAGCCCCCGGGAGTCGAGGGTGAAGATCCTGGCCCGTGCCGACTCCTCGTCCATCCCCTCCTCGCAGAGGGCGGTGGCGATCTGCTCGGCAATCCCCACCCCGCCGGCGCCGGCGCCGTGGATGAGATAGACCTGGTCGCCGAGCTTTTCCCGCTTGATCTTCATGGCGGTGAGGATGGCGGCCAGGGTGATGGCCCCAGTGCCCTGGATGTCGTCGTTGAACGAGATCAGGTCGTGCAGGTAGGCGTCGCGGATGGCAAAGGCGTTCTGCTTGGAAAAGTCCTCCCACTGGCACAGCGCATTGGGAAAGACGTTTCTGAAGGCACGGGCGAAGCGCTGGACAAAGTCGATATACTGGTCGCCGGTGATGCGGCGGTGCCGCCAGCCCAGGTACTCGTCGTCGTTGAGCAGCGCCTCGTTGTCGGTGCCCACGTCCAGCGAGATGGGCAGACAGTGCCAGGGAGCGATGCCGGCGCCCTGAGTGTAGAGCATCAGTTTGCCGAGGCAGATGGCGATGCCGCCGGCTCCCTGGTCGCCGATGCCGAGGATACCCTGGTTGTCGGTCACCACCGCAACCCGGATATCGCGGGGCTGAAAACGGCGGAGGACGTTCTCGGCCTGGTCGATGTTGCCGGGATAGAAGTGCAGGCCGTTGGCGGAACGGAACATGGAGGAGAAGTGCTGGCAGGCCAGTCCGACGGTGGGGGTGTAGATGATGGACATGTAGCGGGCGATGTCGCTCCTGATCAGGGCGTGGGCCAGGGTGACGTTCCGGTCGAACAGGGAACGGATATAAATAAACCGCTCGATATCAGTGGCTTTGTTCCGAACCTTGACCCGGCTGTTGGCCACCTGGTTCTCCAGGCTGCGCACCGCCGGCGGCAGCATGGCAGTGAGCCCCAGGCGGCGGCGCTCGTCGATGCTGAAGGCCGTGCCCTTGTTGATGAAGGCGTTGGAGTGGATGGCCGACCCGGAGTCGTAGACATAGATCTCCCGGGTATTGCCGTACTCGTCGTACTTGAACATGGCAGAATTTTCCGACATTCTTTATAGTCCCCCTGGGTAGAAGTGGCAGGCAGAAAAAATTGGGCAGCACGGACATCCGCGGCACCCGGCACCTGAAACCTGGTACCTGATCTTCTTCTTGTAGCATTCCAAGCAGGGGCAGGCAATGACAAGCTGGCAGAAACTGTTAAAAAAGAGCATCACCAGGCCCGGGGAACTCGCGGCCCGCCTGGCGATCGACGAGGAGGCGGTCCGCCGGGTCTGCGCGGTCTATCCCATGCGGATCAATCCCTACTACCTGGAGCTGATCCGCCGACACGGCGTCCCGCTGCTGCGCCAGGCAGTGCCCGACATCCGCGAGCTGAACGACCCGGAGGGCATGGTGGATCCCCTGGGCGAGGAAAAGCTGAGCCCGGTGCCCAACCTGGTCCACAAGTACCCGGACCGGGCCCTGTTCCTGGTCTGTTCCGAGTGTGCCATGTACTGCCGCTTCTGCACCAGGAAGCGCAAGGTCGGCCGACCGGAGATGGTCATCAGCAGCGAGACCATCCGTGCCGGCCTCGACTACCTGCGCCGCACTCCGCAGATCCGTGAGGTCCTGCTCTCCGGCGGTGACCCGCTCATGCTGGCCGACGACCACCTGGAAGAGATCCTGGCCGCCCTGCGCGCCATCCCGTCCATCAGCGTGATCCGGATCGGCAGTCGCATCCCCTGCACCCTGCCCATGCGGGTCACGGAGCGGCTTGCGGCCATGCTGCGGCGCTACCATCCCCTCTACATCAATACCCACTTCAACCATCCGGCCGAGCTGACCCCCGAGGCCGTGGCCGCCTGCGGCCGCCTGGCCGACGCCGGTATCCCGCTGGGCTGCCAGACCGTGCTCCTGCGCGGTGTGAACGACGATGCCGCAGTGATCCGCGAGCTGATGTACCGGCTGCTGGCCGCCCGGGTCAGGCCCTACTACCTGTTCCAGGCCGACCTGACCAGGGGAACCGGCCACTTCCGCACCACCATCCGGTGCGGTCTTGCCATCATGCGCAGCCTGATCGGTCACGTATCGGGTATGGCGGTCCCCACCTATGCCCTGGACGCGCCGGGCGGCGGCGGCAAGATCCCGCTCACCCCCGACTATGTCACCGACCGCGGCGACCTGCTGCGTTTCACCACCTACCGCGGCACGCCTGCCACCTATCCCGATGGACAGCAGGAGGACCAACAGGCAGCCGCCAGAGCCACAACGTGGCATCCCGCCAAAAAGACGTTCCAGGAATCTTCTTGACTTGTACAGAACAGAGAATTTGCGATATAGTAGGACAGTCGACCCGGAATCACCGGGGGGACAGGTGTCTTCCACCTCTGAACACCGTCTCCGGGGGGGGCGACTTGCACTGCCGACCGACGGCAGATGTCGCGATCAGCCGTTGTCGTGTGTGAGTACCGGCACGGGAGTTCAAAGCAGTTGCCGCCGGCGGCGAACTGTTACCATTCAGCATACCCGGCCACCCAGGCCGATGCGGGGGAAACGCGATGAAGATGAGCCAGGATGAAGTTCTCCGGAAGGTGCTCGAGTCGGAAGAGTTGCCGACACTGCCCATTGTGGCCTCCAAGCTCATTACCCTGACATCCAGGGAGGAGACCACCCTTTCCGACATCGCCGAGCTGGTTTCCAAGGACATGTCGCTCTCCTCCAAGATCCTCAAGGTCGCAAACTCCGCCTTCTACAGCTTCCCCCAGCAGATCAGCTCCATCAACCAGGCGGTCTCCATCCTGGGCACCAACGCGGTGCGGAGCCTGGTGCTCTCCTTCTCCTTTCTCTCCATGGAGGGCAAGAACGGCAATACCCGCTTTGATTTCAAAAAATTCTGGGAACGTTCCCTTGCCGGCGCCGTGGCCGCCAAGCTGATCATGGAACAGATCCCGGGCACGGACAGCGAGGACATCTTCATCTCCGGCCTGCTGCAGAACATCGGCCAGCTCGTCTATGCCTCCACCATGACCGAGGAGTACGACGCGGTGCTGGCCCGGGAGGAAGAGGAGCAGGTCCCGGCCGAGGAGGTGGAAGAGGAGATGATCGGCGCCCCCCACACCCTGGTGGGCTACGAGGTGGCGCGCCACTGGGGATTTCCCGAGAGCCTGCTCCTGCCGATCAGGTACCACCACGGCCCGGAGGAGTATGAGGGCGGTGACCGCCATGCGGCCCTGTCCATCAACACGGTCCATCTCTCGGACCTGCTGGTCAAGATCCTCTATACCGGGACCCCGGAGAAATACCACAAGCTGTTCAGGAAGCGGGCACGGGACCTGCTGGGACTCAAGGTCCTGGCCATCAACACCATTCTCAAGGACGTGCACAACCAGGTGGACCGGACCGCGGACTATTTCGGCCTCAAGATCAGCCCCACCAAGTCGGTGGAGGAGATCCTGCAGGAGGCGAACCTCCGGCTCAGCCTGCTGAACCTCTCCTACGAGGAGATGAACCGGGAGCTGATCCGGTCGAAGATGGAACTGGAGAAACTGACCAGGGAGCTGGAACAGAAGAACAAGCTCCTGGAAAACCTGGCCAACATCGACGGCCTGACCGAGGTCAACAACCACCGCTTCTTCCAGAACTTCCTCGACCAGGAGATCAACCGCTCCATCCGCAACCAGCGCACCATCTCCATTCTCCTGGCCGATATCGACAACTTTAAAAAATTCAACGATACCTACGGCCACCAGACCGGCGATTTCATCCTCAAGGAGTTCTGCCGGATCACCAAGGAACAGATCCGCGAGTACGACCTGCTGGCCCGCTACGGCGGTGAGGAGTTTATCTTTGTCCTGCCGGAGACCGAGCCCGAAGACGCACGGACCGTTGCCGAGAAGATCCGCGCCATCGTGGACGAATACGCCTTTGACGACGGCGACAACGTCTACCACGTCACCATCAGCATCGGTGTGGCCAGCGCCCGGCCCACCGGCCCGGACTTCAGGAAGAACGAATTCATCGGCCTGGCCGACGAGGCCCTGTACCAGGCCAAGAAGAACGGCCGCAACCAGGTGGCCATGTACGATCCGAAGAAGAAAAAACGATGGTTCGCCTTCTGAGGCGTCCATTCCCTGTTCTCCACCATCACCAGGAAATCCCATGCACCGGACCATTGCCTTTGCCATCCCGTCCATCTTGCTTTTCACCGTCCTCTGCCTTCTTCCGTCCACGGCACCGGCCAGTGGCGGTGGGAGCTGCGTCGAGCTGCTGAAGAGCAGATGCCTCCAGTGTCACTACGAGACCAGGATCTGTCGCAAACTGAAGAACAAGGCCGGCAAGAGGGCCTGGAAGGGCACCATCGGCGCCATGATCCGGCACGGTGCCGAGGTGAGCAAGGAGGAGAAGGGGCGACTGGCCACCTGCCTGGCCGATCAGGACCGGGAGATCGCGGAGTTCTGCGCCAGGGACTGAGATACGTTCAACGGACCGTGAAGACGGCCCGTGTCCGCAGCTCGGTCCCCTCCGCGCGCACGGACTGCAGGACCTCGTAGTTTCCTTTGCGCGCAGTGGTGGGCACCCTGAAGACCAGGGTACTCTCCCAGGTCCCGTTCTTCCGGGTCAGGTTCTCCTGCCGGAGCAGGGACAACCTCCTGCCACCCATGCGCAGCTCTCTCGTCTCCCGGACCCTGATCCCGTCCTGGGGCGCCCCCATGACCGCATAGGTGATGGTCACGGTCACCTTCTCGCCCCTGGCCACGTTGTTCGGGTGCAGGGAGCTTTTCTGCAACTTCACCAGGGCACCCGAGCCCCGGCTGTACCCATGGAGTCGTTCGGTCTGCCGCGCCCCGGAGGTGCGACGGGACGAGGTGGTGATGGAATCGGCCAGCTCCCTGAAGAAACGGTCCACCTTGCGGGCCGCCTTCTTGTTGCCGGCATAGTAGCCGGCCCCGGCCCCGGCCGCGAGCAGCACCGGTGCACATCCGCTGCCCAGGAGCGTGACCAAAAGCAGCAGGGCCAGGGTAGCGTGGCCATATCGGGGCAAATGTCGTGTTCCGTCCATGCGTGATTCCTGGTTTCCGCCATCTCCCCGGCGCCGGACCGGGCCCATGGGCCTACCGTACCTTGCGGTCGCGTACCTCGATGATCTCCCAGTCCGAACCGGCCTCCGACCCCCTGTCTGCGGCCGCGGATCCATCCTCTGCCCTGCCACGGCGTGATTCCAGCACCTTCAGGGCCGAGGCCGTCCCCTCCCCTTCCCCCTTCACATCGTCGCCGCCCGATGGTGATGATGTGCCATGGTCCCGCGCCAGGCCCTGATCCGCCTGCGGCTCCGGCACAGGAACCGGCATGTTGCCCGGGGAGAGCCACAAAACGAGAACCAGGAGGGACAGCAGGCCCAGCACAGCGGCGAGGATGAAAAGACGTTGTCTGCGGCCATGGTTCGGACCCGCATGGAAACGGCCGGCCAGGGGATCGAGCAGGGTCCTTGCCGCAGCAGCGGTCCCGTCGTCACCGCCGGGCCCGGATCGATGGCCCCGGCTGCGCCCTCCGGCCGGCGTATCCGGCCCGGCCGCCTCGGGAACCGCGGCCAGGGCGTCCTGGAAGGCCCGTGCATCACCAAACCGGCGGTCCGGCTCCTTTTCCAGGGCCCTGGCCACCACGTTCACCAGGTCTTCCGACACCCCGGGCCGTAACCGGTCCAAAGGGGCCGCGCCGGCGAGATGACCGTTGAAGATCTCGGTGATCGAACCGGTGAACGGCGGCCTGCCTGCCAGCATCTCGTAGAGGATGACGCCGACCGAGTAGAGATCGGTGGCCGGTCCGGCATCACCGTAGCGTTGCGGATCGATACGTTCCGGTGCCATGTAGGCCGGGGTGCCGGGCCCCTGACCGTCCAGCCTGGTGAGCCGACCGCTGTCCTCCTCCTGGCAGGCGATGCCGAAATCCATGAGCCGGACGGTGAAGCCGCCCCCTTGCCGCCGGTGCAGGAGCAGGTTGGAGGTCTTGATATCCCGGTGCACGATGGCGTGACCGTGGATGCAGGCCAAGGCCTCGAGGAGTTGGCCGACGATATCGAGGATCTCTGTCACCGGCAACTTACCGCTCTCGCCGTCGCCGCCGGCAAGCAGGCCGGCCAGGGTGGGACCGTCCACATATTCCATGACCAGGTGAAGACGCCCCTGTTCCTCGATCCGGTCGTGGAGGGTCACGATGTTGGGGTGGACGCCGATGGCGGCGTGCAGGCGGCATTCCCGCTCGATCCGCCGGCGGACTTCCCGGTTGTCGCAGAGACCGGGCAGGATCGTCTTGATCGCCACCTGCCGGTCGAGAACCGGGTCATGGGCCAGGTAGACATGGCCGGTGCCGCCCCGGCCGAGGAGGCGGACGAACCGGTAGCGGCCCGCGAGCCTCTGGCCGGCCGGTGTCTCGTCAGTGGGAATGGTCTGGATCGTGTCGTCCGGGGCTCCGGCCATACGTCATCCTGGCCGCCCCGGGGCGGCTATGGTACGGGATCGCGCCGTTTCAGCAGCAGGGCGCAGAGGGACAGCCAGCATATGGCCTGGATGGCCAGTATGCCTGCGCCAGTGTACCAGAGCTCATATCCATAGTCAAATCCCACCCGCTCGCGGATGAAAGAGGCGACCCAGGCCGGCCGGGGGCCCTCCCCACCTGCCCGATGATAGACAGCGGTGAAGGTCATGGCCAGACTCCAGCGGGCCGGCAGGAGGTCTGCGACCCGCTGCAGCGGTATCCCCATGCCCCCATAGTAGTCCGGCCCGATACCTCCGGAGAGAACGAGCTGCGGCAGGACCGTGCCCACGGCGAGCAGCACCGAGAAGCGCCCCGCTGCCGGATCCAGGGCACTGATGGCCAGCCCCATGGCCACCGAGGTCCAGGCGATGCAGGTCATGGTCAGCCAGAGCGGTGCCAGTGCAACCTGGCGCAACTGCGGGTGCAGGAGCCATGCTGCGGAAAACACCAGACACTGGACTGCGGTCAGCGGCAGGCAGGTGGCCAGTTTTGAGGCCAGGTAACCGCTGATCGCCATCCCGGCCTGACGTTCACGCCGGTACATCATCCGCTCCGGCGCTATCTCGAGACAGCCGGTCATGGTGCCGAGGAACAGTGCCGACATGACGCTCATCAGCAGCACACTCAGCGGCACGGGCAGGTTGGCGCTGTTATGGAAACGCAATGCGCGCAGGATCTCCACCGTATCCCTGGATTCAGCGGCTCCGGCCGGTGTGAAGATCCGCTTCAGCCGCTGCTCGAATACTGGACCACCCTGGCGGATCTGGCGGACCATGACCTGCTCCTGCAGCGAACGTGCCTTGTCAGCGGCAAACCCGGGTATCTGCTGGCTCATGGTCACCAGGCTGAGAAGAAAGGGAATGCACAGACCGGCCAGGAGCCGATTGCGCGAACCGAGCAGGAGGGTCCACTGACGGCGGCACAGGGTGAACACCGTCTCCGGTGTCAACAGGCCGGGCCGGACGATGCGGCGGCGGAGACGAACCATGGCCGGCACCTGTTCCTGCAACCGGTGGCCGGCGGCCAGGAGCTGCCGGGCCGTGGGTGAGAGCCTGGCGCCGATATTGCTCTGCCAGTACTGGGAATCGCGATACCTGCGGGCAAAATCGCGTGCGATCTTCTCCTCCTGATCCTCGTTGTCCCCGTCCACGCCGATACCGCGCAGAACATCGAAGATCTGCGACAGGCCGGTCAGGGGGCCCGCAGGGGTGGCAAAGAACTGCAGGGCCTCGGCCGGAGTACCGAAAAAGACCAGGCGGCCCCGGGCCAGGATGACAATCCGGTCAAGCATGGCCAGGCTGGCAAGGAGATGGGTGGTGACCAGGACCGTGGTGCCACGGGCGGCCAGGTGGCGGAAATGGGCCATCAGTCGTTCCTCGAGACCGGGATCGAGACCGGCGGTGGGTTCGTCGAGGAAAAGGATCGCCGGTCCGGTGATCAGTTCGCCGCCCACCGAGACCCGTTTCCGCTGCCCGCCGCTCAGGTGGTCGATGCGACAGTGGCGGACCTGCGCCAGGTCCAGGAGATCGAGGACCGAATCGATGATCTGCCGCCGCTGTTCCCCGTCCACTGCCGGCGGCAGGCGCAGCCTGGCGATATAGTCCAGGCACTGATCCACGGTGAGACCGGTGTGGAGGATGTCATCCTGGGGTACGTAGCCCAGGAGGTGGCGGAACATGGCAGAGCCGTGATGCAGGGGAGACTCGTTGAGCAGCACCCTGCCCTCGTCCGGGGCCAGGAAACCGTTCATGGTCTGCAGCAGGCTGGTCTTGCCGGCACCGCTGGGGCCGAGGATACCGACAAACTCACCCGGCTCGATGGCCAGGGAGATGTTGCCGAGTACGGGATGATTCCGCCGGTCGCCGCCGTGCAGGCCGAGGCCGATGCACTCCAGCCTGACACTGCGGCTGCGGTCCCATTGCACCACCTCCAGTCTTCCATCCGCCAGAAGGCGGAACCGGAACTGACGGAATCCGGCGACCACAATGTCTCCGTCCCGCAGCCATGCCCTGCGCACCCGGCAGCCGTTGACCCAGGTACCGTTGCGGCTGCCCTCGTCCCTGAGCAGGAGCCTGCCGCCGCGATTGTACAGGCTCAGGTGCCGGCCGCTGAGGGTGGGCACGTTTTCCAGGGCGAGCTCACACCCGGCCGCGCGGCCGATGGTCCAGCACGGCTGTGGCGGCAACTGCAGGCTGCGGCAGAACCTCCCCGGCTCGCGACGGTGGAAGCGGACCTGACCACTGTCAGGCAGCCCCAGGCCGATCAGGTCGCCATCAGCCAGTGGAGAGGTACCGCGGATGCGGATCCCGTTGACATGGACCCCGCCGGCTGAATCCAGATCAACGATCTCAAAACCCTGGTCACCATCCGGCCTGATGACGGCATGACAGCGGGAGATGCCCCTGCCGGCCAGCACCAGATCGCACTGATCCCGGTCCCTGCCCAGGGTCACGCCGTCAGGGCCGACCTGCTGCCGGCAGCCGCTGCCACCGGGCACCACCAGTTCCAGCCAGGCAGTGACCGACGCGGCCTCTCCGCCGCCACCGGGGCCGCTTTCCGGCCGCGGGGTGTCCGTTGCCGTCGACACCGCGGTCCTGCGGCAGGTGAACGGCTGCCGTGCCAGTGAACCGGGGATGGTGGGGGCGCCGGAACAGGAGATCATCGGAACAGGTGTACTCAACGCCGGCTGATGGTGTAGGGGGTGCCGAGAAAGGGATTGCCGTCCGCCAGGGCGGGAATCTCCCGGTCCAGCTTCTCCTGGATCGCCATCACCTGCGGAAACCTAGGGGTCTCCATGGTCTCGAAACTGGCCGAGTCATAGCGCATCTTGCCGCTGCCGGTGGGATACTCGAAGCCGACCTTGAGGGGATGGCGCTCCCCGTCCACCGGGACATAGGCCCTGAAGGTGAGCACGTAATCGCTGAGAAGGATGTTCTGGATATCCTCCACACTGCGGGTGATGGAGCCGGAACTGCCGTCGGCGCGATAGAATTTGCCAAAGGAGTTCTTGGCCAGGGCCTGGAGATTTCTCAGTCCCTTTTCGTTATTGCCGCCAAAGCCCAGGGCATAGATGGGAATGGGCAGGGGCAGACCGGCGATCCTGGTCATCAGGTCACTGCGGCCCATGGCGCTGCTGTTGTCCAGGCCGGCGGAGAAGACCACCACCGACGAGGAGACCACGTAGTCGGATCCGCCCAGGCTGTCACTGCCCGGTCCGGTGGCCGCGGTCAACTCGAGAGCGGCGACAATGGCGTCGTAGAGCCTGATCTTTTTGCCGTCAGCGTGGAGATCGGCCAGGCGCCGGCCGAGTGCGCCGTAATCACGTTCAAAGTTGGAGACAACCCTGTATCCGTCCAGGTTGTCGGCCAGGGCGACGATGGCCACCTGGTCCTGGGCTCGCTTGGCATCGATGAACCGGGCCGCGGCCCGCAGGACGTTTTCAAAGGGGGCACCGGCCATGCCCTTGCCGGTGTCGATGACCAGCACCGTGCGTACCGCCTCCGGGCGGTTGCGGATGGGCTCGATGAGGTACTGCTTCTTGGCCGGATCGTAGATCCTGCCCTTGACCATCAGGCCGATATTCATCCGGTTGAGATTGACCAGGGGCTCCAGGTTCTGGTCAAAGGTGCGGATGTAGACATTGACAAAGGGGTAGAGCGCCGATTCGACCCTGAAGATCTTCAGGCCGTAGCCGTGCAGGTTGAGGGCCGGTGCTGCGGCTGCCGCCATATGAGCGGTGACGAGCAGCGCCGCCAGAATGATGCCGCATGTCCGGATCCCTCTCCGCTGCAGCAGGTACACGTGGTGTTGCATGGTCATGTCCTCCGTAATCGTTGTCCCCTGCCCCGATATCCTACCGGATACGGCTGAAGGGTTTGCCCAGGTTGTCTATCCGCTGTCGCTTGCCCTTTTCCCCGGCCAGCAGGCCGTAGACCGGCTTGGTGACCCCGGTGCTGGTATCGACGATGAACAGGCCGCAGCCGACACCGCCCCGCCCCTCCAGGGGCATGGCCGCGATCTGGTAGCGGCCGTTGCGGAGCAGGGCCACCTCACGCAGATCAGGGTCGTTGATCACCCTGAGCGGTTCCCGGGAATCGTTCCCCACCGCGCCTGTCAGCAACAGCAACCCCAGGGCCGCCGCCAGTCCGAGCAGGAATCCCCTTATCTCACTTCCCATTGTCTCTCTCATTGAGCAAGGCCTCCGCTGATACGCTTTTTCCCTCTCCCCGACCCGACCTGCGCAGCAGGAGGTCGAGGGAGTCAAAGGGCTCTTCTGTTGCCTTCGGGGCAACCGTCGCTGCTGCTGCCGCTCCCTGCCTGCCGGCAACCGGAGTGGAGCCGGATCCGGCTGCAGGCCTCCGCGCCGCAGCTCCGCCGGCCGGATGTCCGGTGGCGATGCGTCCGGCAGCACTCATCCGCCGGGCAAGCAGGGTCCGCCGGGCCGCCACCCGGTCGAGGTCGTCGGCCAGGGACTCCCAGAGCGCGATATAGACATCCACCGGAACCGCTCCCCCCGAGAGCCGGATGTCGGGACGCACCTGGCGGAGAACCCGCCGGGTCTCCGGACCCAGGACACCGTCCACCGTGACATCAAAGCCCTTCATGAAGAGCACCACCTGGGTCTCCCGGATCCTGGCCGGCGCCGACAGGGCGAGATAATCCCGCCGTACCCGGTCGATGACCACCGGGTCGCGTTCAGCGCCCGGCAGCAGCCGCCAGTAGGGCAGCCCCAGATACTTGCCCACCACCTGCAGGACACTGGCCTGGACCAGGAGGCGGATGGCCGCATGCCGGCCCTGCACCTTTTTCACCGTGCCCTTGAGCCCGAAGGTCGGGCCGAAGATGGTGAATCCGAGTTCCTTCTCCGCCACGGCCTTGTAGACATTGATGGAATTGACGGTCTGGACCCTGGCGATCCCGGCCATGGTCCGGAAGTCGATGAGATTGAAGTCCAGGGTGATGCGGGCCAGGCTGCCGGTACGGCCCTGGCTGTAGTCCAGGCTGATGGTGTCGCCGGGCACCCAGGACTCATTGACGTTAAACGGCCTGGTGGTGACCCCGAAATCGGTGTTGCGTCCCCTGGTCTCCAGGCCGCGGTCGAACTCGGTGATTCCGCCCGAGAGAACGACATCGGGAATCAGCTTGTCGCGAAAGGTGGAGTACCCGGTGACCACTTCGTTGTTGAGAAAGACCGGGTTGTAGGGAATGTAGACCACATTGCCGCCGATGGCATTGAGCGCGCTCTTGGTCATCTCGGTGATGTCGCGCGGAATCTCGCCAAAGCCGTACTTGGAGGTGCCGGTGTTGTCGATGATATCCTTGCCCTGGATACGGACATGCTTGCCGAAGATGACGCTCATCCTGCCGAGATCGGCCAGGTGGCGGTCGAAGCTGGTCCGCTTGACCACCGGCTCTCCGTGCGGCAGTTGCACATCCACCTGCCTGGGATCGATATCTGCGCATGACGTTAGCAGCAACCCCATGCAGACCAGGGCCAGCCAGGTCCCGGCGCCCGTGTTCCTTCTACTGCGTGACAATGGTCTTGTCCCCCCGTGACTGGTCGATGATGATGATATCCCCCTGTACCGTGGCCCCCGGTTTCAGGACCACGCTGTTGAGCAGGGAGTTGTCCGATTCCCGGACAATGGTGCCGGCATCGCTGCTCCGGACTGCTGCCTCGCTCCTGGCGCGCAGGGAGAGATAGCTGAAATTGGTATCCACGTGATCGCCTATCTGGTCATACTTTTCAATGGAATCGTCGATGGGAATACCGTCGTCCAGGTCGTCGGCCCGTGCCATGCGGCAGTCGGCGGCAGAGAGCAGGACCGGCAGGGCCGCCAGGAGCAGGATCACCATGAAACCGTTGCCCTTCATGGCGCTCACTCGATGACCACTGAATCAACGGCCACGTCCCGGTGGTCACCATTCACAGAGACCGAGACGTTGTCCAGTTCCACCTGCTCGCTGACCGTGCCACCCACTGCGCCGCCCATGTGGACCGAACCGATATTGAGCCGGTTGCCGCTGCCCCTGATGCTGCCGTGGACGCTCCCGGCCCGCACACCGAAGGAGACCCTGCGGACCCTGCTGCCATCCAGGACCACGGCGCCGATATTGCTGATGTTGTCGTTACCCTCCACCCGGTTGTCGATGGAGTTCGCCTCCACCCGGTTGGCAACTTCACCGGCCTCGGAATCCCGCAGAACCACGGAGGCCGTATTGACCCGGTTCCGGTCGCCCCTGGCCGTGGCACTCACCCTGCCGGTGGCGCGCACACTGTTGACCACCCGGCCGGCCCGGGAATGTTCCACCTGGACAGAACCACTGTTGGCCCGGTTGCCGCTGCCAGCGGCCCGGGCCGCATACTCGCCCCGCTCGGCCCTGTTCATGACCTGCAGGCCGAGGAGATCGGCATGGGCCGTGACCGCGATGAGCAGCAGGCAGGCGAGTGCCGGTATTGCCCTTGGTTTCATGGCATTGTCCTCCCTTACGCCGGGACGCCGGTCCTGCCGACGCCCGGTATCAGATTCTTTCCACCTGCCGCAGCATGGGGCTCCGGCAGAAGGACTGCTCAATTGATGGCCACCGAGGCCGCATTGGCCTGGTTGCTGTCACCACCCGAGACCATGGCCGTGATATCACCGGTCTCCCCGACCCGGTTCATGATCTTGCCACTGGATACGGCACCCCGGATGGCAACACTGCCGGCATTGGCCAGGTTGTTGCTGCCATCCTCCACCGTGGCCGTGATATTGCCGGCCGTATCTATCCGGTTGACGACCTTGCCGGATACCTGGCTGTTGCCGGTAATGGCGATGGCGGCCGCATTGGCCTGGTTGTGGTCGCCGTCCGAGACCAGGCTGGTGATGTCTCCGGCCCGCTCGATCCGGTTGCTGAGCGTGGCGCTGACCATGGTCGAATCACTGCTGCCGGCAGAAGTCGATGTCTCTTCGGCCTCCGGCGCCGGCTGCTGCGTCGCCGCTCCCGGGTTGCCGGCAAAGGTGCCGACCAGGGTGGTCTGCTGAATCACGCTGGTGTTGCCGACCCGGTGCTCATGGGGCCGGGCACAGGCCAGGGAAACGGTTCCCAGGGCGAAAAGGATGGCAAGTGTCAGAACACCTTTTTTCATCATGCTGCAATCTCCTCTGCTTGGGTTGAACAGGAATACCACATCCCGGTACGATCCGGGATATCCGTATCCCCTTGCAGAGCAAGGAGGGTGCCAGCCGCTGCCTTTCGGCAACAGAATCAATATCAACACGATAAAACAGTATTTTAAGACACAGCTTTCCCGGAAGGATCGCCAACAGCGGCAGGAAAGGAGCCCACAGGAAAACCGGTGGCGGACAAGAGTGTCCGGAAACCGGACAGCAGGGGAAATGTCTTGTGGCTACTGCGGTGAAATGACTGGAGATCTCAGGTATACACCAGGGTGTAGCAGGATCGGACAGTGGGCGGCTCAGGAGATGCCGAGACCATACTTCTTCATCTTCTGGTAGAGCGTGGAACGGGCGATGCCCAGCATCCTGGCGCAGTCGGACATGTTGCCCCCTGACCGCTCCAGGGCCTCGCGGATATGATGCCTTTCCATCTCCGCCAGGGAGGGAAAGGCGGCGACCCGCCGCTGCCGGGCCTGGCCCAGGTCATCCTGGATCTCGCACAGGTCATGGACAGTGATCCGGCGGCCGCGGCACTGGACGCTCAACCGGAGGACCACGTTGCGCAACTGGCGGACATTGCCGGGCCAGGTGTAGTCGACCAGCGTCCGCATGGCTGCGGGAGCCACCTGCGGCTCGGGCCAGTTGAACTCGTCGGCAAACCGGGCCAGGAAATGATGGACCAGGGGCTCGATGTCCTCGCGCCGCTCACGCAGCGGCGGCACCTTGAGAATGAAGCAGGAGAGGCGCTGATAAAAGTCATCGCGAAACTTTTTCTCCCGGATCATCGCCTCCAGGTCCTGGTTGGTGGCGGCCACGATCCGCACGTCCAGGCGCCGGGTGCGGGTATCGCCCAGGCGGGTGACCTCGTTGTTCTCAAGGAACCTGAGCAGTTTCGGCTGCAGGGACAAGGCCATGTCGCCGATCTCGTCGAGGAACAGGGTTCCGCCGTGGGCCTGTTCCAGCTTGCCCGGTTTGTCCATGGCATCGTGAAAGGCGCCGCGCACCGAACCGAACAGCTCGCTCTCAAAGATCCCTTCCGGGATGGCCGAGCAGTTGAGGGTCACCCAGGCCCCTTTCCGGCCGCTGAAGCTGTGCAGGGCCGCGGCCACCAGTTCCTTGCCACTGCCTGCCTCGCCGAGGATGAGGACCGGTACCCTGATGGGGGCGATGGTGCGGATATCCCGGTAGAGCTTGAGCATGGCCGGACTGTGGACAACGGTCTGTTCCCGGTCGGCCAGCCGGGTCCTGAGCCCCTGTTCTTCCATGGCCAGCCGGGAACGCTGGCGCAGGTTGGCCAGCAGGAGGGCAACGTGGTCGGCGAGCAGTTCCAGCAGGAGGCAGCCCTCGGCGGCAAGGGCCTCTCCCTTGTCGGCCCCGCAGTAAAGACAGCCGGTCGCCGGTCCCTGGCCGATGAATAGCGGCACGCAGACAACACCGCTGCCCTGGTGGCTGCCGGTATCACTGCGACCGACACCGCTGTCCATGACCTGGCGGATGATCTCCTCCCGGATTCCCCTCTCCTGCCCGGCATCCATGTGCAGAACCTGTCGGTAGACCAGCCCGGCATGCTCATCCTTCAGGGCGACAAAACCAAAGGCAGCGCCGCAGAGGTCAAGGGCATGCTGCAGCAGTGCTGCAAGAAGTTCCTCTTCGTCATCGATCCTGCGGAGCCGGGCAAAGATCGGCAGCAGGGCTGCGGGGCCGGTGGTTGTCCCGGCGTGCTGCCGGTCCACGGACTCCGGTCCGTCGACCAGATCAAAGAGAATGGTCTGGCCCTCGCGGGCCGCCTGCTCGCGCCGCTGGTCCGGCCCGGTGCCGGCAACGATCCTGGTCGGCCCATGCACCCCGCTCTCGTCCACGAGGGTCAGAGAGTAGGCCATGATCCGGAAGGACTGGCCGCTGCGCAGGATGGTGCTGCGGCGGACGCGCTCCCGGCCCAGCCAGGTGCCGTTGGTGGAAGCCAGGTCGGCAAGCACAAGGTCGCCGTCCCGGTTCCGGGACAGGGCAGCGTGACGGCGCGAGACCTGTGGCGAATCCAGAACAATGGTGTTGTCCGGGTCGCGGCCGATGGTCAGCTCGTCGGCGAATTCGACGATCCGGTAGTCACGGCCGTCCCGGCAGACGATAAGTTTCGGCATCGCAAATGCAGGGGAGGGATGGACGGTGTGGTTGCCCTATATACTCCGGAGCGGGCCCGGATGCAAGCCGCCTCCGATTCAGCCGAGGACAACGACCCCTGCCGCCGGTATCCTCAGGCGGACCGACGAGCCATTTCCCGCCACCACCTCCACCTGCCGGCCCATCTGCTCCCTGTCGGTCGACAGAAGGCAGGTCATGGCGCTGCCAGGGGGATGCAGCGAGTGGTCCACGGTTATCCACAGGCTGAGGTCATGTTCGGGATCAGTATTGACCGCGCACAGATATTCGCGCCCGGCAAAGATACGGGACCAGGCGATGCCCCAGAGCAGCCTGCCGCCCAGGGGCCGGGGATAATGAAAGTCACGGTCCGGGCCGCTGGCCGAGACCTGGCGCAGGTACTGCCGTCCCCGGCGCAGGGCGATGTGATTGCCGCGCAGGTCGCAGAGAGCGCTGATCAGCCGGTAGACCGGGTGGTGCTCGCTGAAAAAATGTCGGCCCGTGGAGCCGAGGGAACCGAACCGGCCGCCGAACATGCACTCGCGCAGGAAGACGTCGCTGAAAGAGGCATCATCGCCGCGGCGGGGATCAGCGCCGTCAAATCCCTGTTCCGTGCCGTAGTAGAGGCACGGGATACCGGCGGTGAGGAGGTTGAGGCCCAGGACCACCGGCAGAAGACGGTAACTGCCGGGCGAGTCGCCGCAGAAGCGGAACTTGTGGCGTACCCCTACCTGGTCATGGTCATCGAACATGGTGACCACGTGCCGGCCGTACCACTGGTGGGACTCCTTGTGGTCGAGCACACTGTTGCGGAACAGGTCGAAATAGCCCTCCTGCTCCGGGGTCTCCGGATTGCCGGGACTGCGCCAGCCTTTGGCCAGGAACTCCAGCCGGTCGGGAATATCGTTGATGCCCAGGGCCGCGTCGAGACCGGTGGTGCTGACGATGTCCACGGCATGAGCGCGGCCACCGGTCACCTCGCCGATGAGACAGAAGTTCTCCTTGCCCAGGGACTGGGCAAATTCGTGAATGACGTTACAGAAAAAGCGCACCGCACCGGGTTGCATATGCTTGACCGTGTCGATACGGAACCCGTCCACGTCAGCCCAGGCGATCCAGAACCTGTAGACCTCGCTCAGCCAGACCAGGGCAGGGGCCAGGCGGAATTCCCGGATCCGGCGCTGCAGGTCCCCGGCCAGGGCCGGATCCGTCGGTTCCGTGCCGTGGTGAATATCCTTGAGCGAGAGAAAGTCCCCGTCCAGGTACTCGGGAAAGGCGTCCCAGTTGCGGATCTCTCCCTGGCAGCTCCAGGCCGCAGGTGTCTGCAGCTCACCCGGCCAGACCGCGCCGTCCGGCCAGGCATGGGGATACCCGGCCGTATCCACGGGGGCAAAGGGCAGGCTGCCACTGTCTCCCCGATGCAGGCGAAAGCCGTCCACCGGCCACCTGCGGCCCTGGTGATAGTACCAGGGCACATTACCCCGATAACTGAAGACATCGCCGCCATGGTTGAGGATAATATCGAGGATAACCCGCAAGCCGGCCGCATGGGCCGCCTGCACCAGATTCCGCAGATCTTCGCGGGTACCGAAATGGGGATCGATATCGAGAAAGTTCTGGATCCCGTAGCCGTGATAGTCGTCACTGCCCGTGACCTGGCGGAAGACGGGACTCAGCCAGATGGCGGTGACACCGAGCCGTTTGAGATAGCCCAGCTTGTCACGGATACCGGCCAGGGTGCCGCCGCACCAGGTTCTGCCGGCGGCAAACCAGGAAGCGAAATCTGCCCGGCCCGCGTCCCGTTCCAGGACAAAGGGCGGTGTGGTCCGGCCGCCATCGGCAGCGGTGACCGGCCGGCCGGCGAGATCGTCAAAGCCGTCATGCTCGCGGCCGTCGGAAAACCGGTCCACAAGCAGAAAGTAGAGAACCTCGTCCTGCCAGTCCGCAGGCGACGGGTGATAACGCCGCCCACGGGTCAGGGCGGCCCAGTCGATGTCCCGCAGATACCGCTCTGCCTGCCGCTCGCCTGTCTCCATCAGCATTGCTCCTCACAGTTCACCGCTCTCGCAACCACCTGAAACCAGCGCCACTTTTTGCAAAATTTCAGCAGAGCCTCAGCTGTGCCTGATCGTGGCTGTCCGGCAGGTAAGCGAGCGCTGCAAGAGACCGATAACCCGCCGTGCGGATCACTGAGATGAATGATCTTCATGACGCCCTTCTTTCCGAGTTGGAACCATACTGCCAAGTGGACGCAGTCTACACGGTCCGGGGTAACAGAAAGGTAACAGATGGATAAACCTTCAGCAGCACGCCATCCGGAATCTGCGCTTACAGCATTGTGGTCGGAAAAACCGATGGTCGCTTATCCCGTGATGAGGTACGCGATCACGCACACCTGGGACATCGGCGGGCTTTTACAGAAAGTCCTTGGAGTTCAAGGAGTTGTCTATGGCTGCGAAATGTTACCTTCCGTGTGCGTACCAGCCAAAATGATCGTTTGTCTTGCCAAGAGTACCGGATACGGGTAACACTGGGACCATGGCAGTACCACTGCAAACCCCAATTGAAGGGAGGTTGATTATGGCCGGAAGCGTGTACAAGATCATCGAGCTGGTGGGCGTGAGCAAAAAATCGTGGGAAGACGCGGCGAAAAACGCGGTGGAGACCGCGGGCAGGAATCTCAAGGACTTACGTATTGCCGAGGTGGTCAAGCTCGACATGCAGATCAACAAGGGGACCGTTGCCACCTACAGGGCCCGGGTGGCGGTCTCGTTCAAGTACCTTGAAAAAAAGAAAAAATAGGCTGACGTCGATCTCTGCTCTCCTGTGCCTGAATCCGGGAACAGGGGGCAGACGCATGATGAAAAAAGGCGTTTCAGGAATTCCTCCTGAAACGCCTTTTCCATCTTCATGGGGTGAGCGATGGGACTTGAACCCACGACCTCCGAGGCCACAACCCGGTGCTACCACCAGCTGAGCTACGCTCACCACGAGTGTTGGCCTATATACCCCTAATCGGAAGAGTTGGCAAGGGGAAAGTCCGGCCTCACTCCAGGTCCCTGCGGCAGTGCTTGCAGACCGTGGCCCGCACCTTGATCAGTTCGCAACAATAGGGACATTCCTTGACAAAATTGGCTGCGAGGATACGGCTTATGGCCATGTTGATGGTCTGTTCGAGCTGGGAATCGCGAAAAGAGTGGTTGCGCAGCGGCTCGATACAGGAAAGGTCGTTGAGCGGCTCCAGCATCTCGGCCGCCCGCCGGCGATGGTCAATGTGGGCATGGTCATCAAGCAGCAGGAAGAGCACCGGCTCCAGGTTCTTCTCCTCCAGGCAGGTATCGAGCTGGGCAATGGCCTTCTTCTCCTGCTGGTAGCGCCTGTTCTGCCGCTTCATCGCCTCGACATCGACCACGCTGCCCGTGAAGGCGCCCTTGCCGGCCACCATCATGTTGTAGCTCTCGTTGCTGTTGGGGATCTCCATGTAGCGATAGGAACCGACGTGGCAGTAGTTGGCCTCCACGTGCTTCCAGCCGTTGACAAAGAGCGGGCAGTCGTCGTTGAGGCAGATGAAGAGATACTCCGACCCCCAGCCCAGCCCGTCGCCCACGTGGATGGGCGGCGCATGGCAGAGGGTCAGTTCCTTGTTGCAGTGGGGACAGACATGGTGTTCTTCCAGGTATTTCAGGACAGTGGCCAGCATGACAGTAGATAACTCCTCGGTTGTCGATGGAAAGAAAATCGTAAAAGTTCAGCAGCACGCCATCTGCACGCGCTCGTGGCTGGCCGCATAGCGCGGACTATAGCGGCCAGCCACGATCACGCACAGATGACGCACTGCTGAACTTTTACCAGACGTATTGCTTTTTTTCAGGTAGTTGCTGATAGCAGTGAACTATTACAGAAAATCGTCAACGTATCGGCACGTCAGAACGTTGTCGGTATCGATGGACTGTGGCGGAAAATCAGCCTGGCCTGACAGGGGCAGGCGAAACGGGTGCATTCTGTGGTCCGGCTTCCAGCCCGACGGGAAAGGGCCGTCAGGTGGAAGGGGCGGGATTGAAGACCTGGTAGATGCTGAACGTGACCCATATCGCGGCCAAGGCCAGCAGCAGATTTCGCGGTTGCAGTAATTTTTTCATTTTCATCATCCAAATCCATCGCTCAGGCAAGTCCGTTGACCAAAGCTTTGTACAAGTGCCGCTGGCTTCAGGTAGTTTTGTTTTGCCGATGCAGGTGAACCGCTGCAGAACTTTCCACACCGGCCGGTACCAGCCTATACCCGTAATCACTGCAAGAGCGGCGGTCAACCGGGGGTGGCGGATTCCTGCGTCCGCCCCCTGCCCTGCCGCCCTGGGCCCGCTGTCAGACCATCCGGCCGAGCACCTCGTCCACCGCCTTGGCCTGGGCCATCCTGGCCTCGAGAAAATCGCGGGTCAGGTGGGTGGAGTTGGTGTTGATCAGTTCGCTCAGTTCCCGGATACAGGCCTTATCGGCCATCTCGACAACCCGCTTCATGTTGCCGACAAAATCGCGTACGATCTTACAGGAATCACCGGAGGTGGCCATGATCTCGGCATAGGTCTGCGGGTTCTGCGAATGGACCCGGGCCATGGCCAGTATGGGATAGAGCGAGGTCAGGGTGCTGTGGCTGGCGATATCGTCGGCCGTGATCCCGTTCTCCTGGAGCGTCATGGCCAAGGCCACCGAGATGACCGTGGGCAGCTTCTGGCCCACGCCCATGAGCAGGTCGTGCCTGGAGGGAGAATCGTGGTAGATATCAGCGCCATGCTTGTAGAGAAAGGCCTCGAACTCGCTGCAGAACCTGCCGCTGCGCGGCGTCCGGACCACGATGGCGTTCTTGTCCTTCATGGTGGCGGCCTGGGGCCCCCAGAGGTTATGGACCAGCATGACCTCCACCCCCTCGCCGGTGCTCTCCAGGGCGGCCTGCAGGGTGGTCTCGGACTCGCCGGCCAGCAGGATCAGGGCCTTGCCGTCACCGATCAGGGGGCCGAAGACACGTACGGTCTCGGCGGTGGCCGAGATGGGCACGCAGACCACCACCACGTCCACCAGGTCGATCATCTCCTCGGGCCGCAACTGGGTGGTGCGGCCGGTGAGCAGGACCCGGTAGCCCTCGCTCTCCAGCCGGTCGGCAAACCACCTGCTCATGTCGCCGGTGCCGATGAAGCCGAACGAGCGGATGTGCTTGGTCCGCATGTCCACGCGGGGGAAGCTGCCCAGGAGGCGGATGACCCCTTTCTGCTGGATCACCCGCTGCTCGATGTGCTGCACGGCCTCGGACAGGACACGGTCGTGGATGTGGCCCTCGGCCTCGATATAGATCTGCAGCTTCTGGGTCTTGACATCGTTTTCCGAGCGCAGGTCGAGAATATTGATGCCACGGCGGGAAAACTCGCCCAGGATATCCACCAGCATCCCCACCCGGTCGTCCAGGGGCTCGGTGATGAAGGTGGTGGCATCGTAACCCGTGGCCACGGCCAGTTCCGGGCCGAGCACCGCGTAACGGGTACGGTTATGGGGCGCCACCTCCCGTTCGATGATATGCAGGCCATGGGAGCGCAGCATCTCCTCGGTGTCGATGACCCCGCGCCGGGCCAGGCCCTGTTGCCTGATCTCGTCGATGGCCCGCTCCATATTCTGGACACTCATCAGGGCAATATCATCAAAGGTACTGCCGATATACTCCTCGCACTGCCGGAAGACCGAGGGTTTGCCGATGAGCAGCTCCAGGTCGCAGGCCCGGTCGCCGCGCTCGAAGACGCCCAGGGAAAGATGGGAGTCCAGGACGATGTTATCGATCCAGTAGCCGGACCTGATCTTGTCAAAGAGACGGAAATACTGTTTATTTTCTCCCTCGCGGGTATTATAGATGGGCACGATGGCAAGCTGGACATCGCCATCGACAAAGGCCCGGACCAAGGCCCTGGTGTTGGGATAGAGCCTGAGACGGGCACCGGTTGCATAGAGGGACGCGGCCTGCCAGGCATGGGAATTCTCTGGTCCAAGGGTTGCGATGGTAATCATGGGTCTCGGAAATCGAAAATCGGACGTCGGAAGCATGGTGCCGGTTCGCCGCCATCGGACCACCATGGCCGGGCCGGTGGCACAGTTCAAATCTGGCCGCGGCCGGTGCGGACGACGGTGGCCATGAAAGCTGCATCATAGAATAGAATGAACAAATGATAAACCCAAAAGTAGACAACTCCTGCCGATGAGCGACCGCGAGCAGACAGTTGCCGGCTATGTCCGTGCCCTCAAGGGCTCGCCCCGCTTCGGACCGCAGGTGGTGGCCCACCGGGTGCTGGCGGCCACACAAGAGGTGATGGCGGCCACCGACCGGCTGCCGGAATCCCTATGCCCGCTCCTGGACGGCCTGGGCATCGACAGCCTGTACAGCCACCAGGCCGAGGCCATTGACCGGATCATCGGCGGCGACAATGTGCTCGTCGCCACCCCCACCGCCTCGGGCAAGAGCCTGATCTACAACCTGCCCGTCTTCGCCGGTCTGCTGACCAACCCAAGGGCCCGGGCCCTGTACCTCTTCCCGCTCAAGGCCCTGGCCCAGGATCAGCTCAGGACCATCGAGCGGATGGAAGAACTGCTCCCGGACCGTTTCGCCGGGCAACAGCTCCGGGCCGGCGCCATCTATGATGGTGATACCAGCAGCTATCAGCGCAGAAAGATCCGCGAAAACCTGCCGGCCATCCTGATCACCAATCCTGACATGCTGCACCTCTCGCTCCTGCCCTACCACGATCTCTGGAGCAGTCTGTTCGCGAACCTGACCCATATCGTCATCGACGAGGTCCATACCTACCGCGGCGTGTTCGGCTCCCACATGGCCTGGGTGATCCGACGGTTGCGACGGATCTGCCGTCTCTACGGCAGCAGGCCGGTAACTATCCTCTCCTCGGCCACCATCGGCAACCCCGACGAACTGGCCAGGGAGCTGATCGGCGCCGATGTCCGGGTCATCGACCGTTCCGGCGCCCCCACGCCGGCCCGCAACGTCATCCTGCTCAATCCGCCGGACTCGGCCGCTGTCACCGCCACCATGCTCCTGGAGGCGGCGCTGCACCGCGGCCTGCGCACCATCGTCTATACCCGGTCCCGCAAGATGACCGAACTGGTCACCATGTGGGCCGGCCGCCGGCTGAAGCGTTTTCGGGACCGGATCGCCTCCTACCGGGCCGGATTTCTGCCCGAGGACCGGCGGCGCATTGAGCGAAATCTCGCCGACGGCACCCTGCTGGGCGTGATCTCCACCTCGGCCCTGGAACTGGGCATCGACATCGGCAGCCTGGACATCTGCATCCTGGTGGGCTATCCAGGATCAATGATGGCCACCTGGCAGCGGGCCGGCCGGGTGGGCCGGGGAGGGAAGGAATCGCTGCTGGTCCTCGTCGGCCACGAGGATGCCCTGGACCAGTACTTCATGCGCAACCCGGACGACTTCTTCAACCGGCCGATGGAGCCGGTGGTCCTCAATCCCCGCAACCCGGTCATTGCCCGGCAGCACCTGGTCTGCGCCGCCGCCGAACTGCCCATCGATACAGACGATCCCCTCAATTGCGACACCAACCGGCCCCTGCTCGACCGGCTGACCGCCGACACCCGGCTCCTGCATTCGGCCGACGGCACCACCTGGTTTTCAGGCCGCAGGTTTCCGCAGCGGCAGGTGCACCTGCGCGGCAGCGGCGACCGCTACCGGATCCTGGCAGGCGACGACCGGCGTCTCCTGGGCGAGATCGACGCGCACCGGGCCCTGAAGGACTGCCATCCTGGTGCCATCTACCTGCATATGGCCAGGACGTGGCACGTCGATGCCCTGGATCTCGAGGGACACGAAGTCCGGGTCTCGGCAGCCAGCCCCTCCTACTATACGCGGGTCATGAACGAGAAGACCACCGAGATCCTTACCATCCGCGCCAGCGCCACCTGCGGCCCGGCCCGTATCCATTTCGGCGAACTCCGGGTCACCGAGGTCATCACCGGTTTTCACAAGATCCTGGTGGGCCGGCAGCAGGTCATCGGCCGGGTGCCCCTGGACCTGCCGCCGCAGATCTTCGAGACAGAGGGGTTCTGGATCGAGATCCCGGAACGACTGCGGCATGCCTGCGTCGGGCACCAGTACCACTTCATGGGCGGCATCCACGCCATGGAGCATGCCATCATCGGCATGCTGCCCCTGGCGGTCCTCTGCGACCGCAACGATATCGGCGGCATCTCCCATCCCTGGCACGAACAGGTGCGGGGCGCGGCGGTCTTTGTCTACGACGGCTGTGCCGGCGGCGTGGGCCTGACCCGCAGGGCCTTTGCCGGTATCAGAGACCTGCTGCGGAGCACGGCCGAGGCCGTGGCCGGCTGTGCCTGCGATTCCGGCTGCCCCTCCTGTGTCCACTCGCCCAAGTGCGGCTCCGGCAACCGCCCCATCGACAAGGCGGCCTGCCTGTTCCTGCTCCGGGGCCTGCTCGACCACAGCGAACAGGCGGACATCTCGACACGTCCCCTGGCCGTGAACAATGTACCGGCCACGGTCCCATCGTTTTCCCTGCCCCGCCACTGGGGCGTATTCGATGTGGAGACCCGGTTGTCTGCGGCCGAGGTGGGGGGCTGGCACCGGGCGGAGCGGATGCGGGTGTCGGTGGCTGTACTCTACGACAGCCGGGAGGACAGGTATTGCAGTTACAGAGAAGAGGAAATGGGCAAGCTGATCGAGCACCTGTTCAGGCTGGAGCTGGTGATCGGATTCAACAACAAGCGGTTCGACAACCGGGTCCTGTCGGCCTATACCGGCCGCGATCTCGGCCGGCTGCCGTCCCTGGACATCCTGGAGGAGATCACCAGCCGGCTCGGCTACCGCCTCAGCCTGGACCGGCTGGCGGAGCATACCCTGGGAGCGGCCAAGTCCGGCAACGGCCTGCTGGCCCTGCAGTGGTTCAGGGAGGGACGGATGGAAGAGCTGACCAGCTACTGCCGGCACGACGTGAAGATCACCCGCGACCTGTTCCTGCACGGCCTGGAAAAGGGCTATCTCCTGTTCCGCAACAAGGCCGGCAACGTGGTCCGCCTGCCGGTGGATTTTGCCGCCGCCGTAACCCGGATCCTCAGGCGATAACCCTGCAGATGGCCACACCTTCACGCCCGTAAAAGTACAGATCATTTCAGGTGGTTGCCGATTCCGGTGAACTATTACTCTCGCCCAGGAGAACCGGCATGGTGGTTTATCAGAAGATAAGAAGCTCAGGAGTCTACAGCCCAGCAGTGCGCCACATGTGGCCAGGCGGCAGGCCGCCGTGTACGGGTGCCACATACGGCGTGCCGATCGTCCGCGGATGGCGTGCGGCTGAGCTGTTACCTGTCTGCTGATACGGTCAACCGGCCACGGTCTGCCCCTTCAGCTCCTCCACATCGACCTCGTCCTTTTCAATCTCCATCAGGTCCTCCATGGGTGAGCCCTGCTGGAAGATGACAAAGGCCCGTTCCTGGAGTTCCGCCGCCTCTTCCGGACGGCCGGTGGCGCTGCAGAGTTCGGCCAGATTGTTGAGAGTGACCGCGACATTGAGATGCTCGGGTCCCAGGTTCTTCTCGGCAATGGCCAGGGACTGACGATAGAGGGGCTCGGCCTCGTCGTACCGTTCCTGCAGGCGGTAGACCTCGGCCAGGTTGTTCATGATGGTGCCGATCTCGGGATGGTCATCGCCGAAAATACCCCGGCTGATGGCCAGGGACTGACGGTAGAGAGGTTCGGCCTTGGTGTCCTCTTCCAGTTCCTCGTAGAGTCCGGCCAGCTTGTAGAGGGTGGTGCCCACGGCCGGATGGTGTTTGCCCAGCCTGGCGGCATTGATCCTGACCGCCTGGATATAGAGTTTCCCCGCCTCCTCGTACTGCCCCATCTTCTCGCGGGTCTCGGCCATGGAATGCAGCAGCAGGCCCCGCTGCGGATGGTCCTCGCCCAGGGTGGCGAGCGCTTGGCGGTAGAGTTCCACTGCCTCGCCATACTGGCCCTCCCGGGCATGGATCACGCCAAGATCATGCTGCGCCAGGGCGTACGTCTCCGGCGCAGCGCTCTCGTCGGCACATTGGAAAAACCGCTCCAGCCACTGCCGGGCCTCGTCGAACCGGCCAACCTCCCGGGCCAGGCTCGCCGCTGCCTGCAGAAAGCGGGGATTGTCCCCCTCCAGCCCGATGGCGGCCTCGTATCGCTGCAGGGCCACAGCGAAATCGGCCCGCTCCTCGGCCAGACGACCGGCAAGATGGTGCGCCTGCGCCGCCAGGGGTGTTTCCGAGCCGGCCAGATCCACCAGGGCCTGTTCTGCGGCCTCGATATTGACACCGCGCAACAGGCCCAGGACAGAGGACAGTCCCGGAGAGTCGCTGTCGGCTGCGGCCTTCTCCAGGCTGTCGGCCCAGCGATGGCAGGAGGCGCTGATCACGGCAAAGCCCTGCTCACCGCAAACCAGGCTGCCGGTGACGGCGCGCAGTTCGATCTCGAGCAGGGATCGTCCCTCGGTCTCCCGACGGGCCATGAGGGCTGCCAGTGCCTTCTGCAACCCGTGCTTGCGTTGTCCAAGGGCCGCCAGGTAGTCGTCCATGGTCCAGGCAGGCAGGCAGGCCTCTTCGGCCGGTCCCGGTTCAGATACCGGCCCGGCCTCCTCTGTCGGCTCAGGTTCTTCGGCTGCCGTCTCCGGCGTTGCATCCTCGTCAGCGGGTGGCCCTGTCCCGTCAACCTGTTCTGCCGCCTTCGGCCCGGACCGGGACCTAGCGGCATCTTCTTCCCCACTGCCGGCCGCCTCTTCCGACGCCGCCGCATCCGCCGGGGTCGCCTCTTCAGCGACGGCGGGCCGGTCTTCTTCCGTCGTTCGGCCGCGTCCCCCGAGCAGTCTGAACAGTACCGCCAGGATCACCACGGCGATCCCCGCAACCACGATATAGAGTAATGTTGAACTGCCGCTTACCCCCTGCATCTATTCAACCTCCCACAGCACGATCAGAAAACATCCCAGAGCAGTATCCTCTTCATCCGGCGTTGTCCCGGCAGCCGGTCCCTGGACGGACCGCCCCTCCCGGCACATTTTTCTTTACCCTCATTAAATCGTGTTTTTCCCTGCAATTGAAGGAGAAAAAAAACAATTTCCCGATCAGGCCCGGAAGCGGGTGGCAGCGGGACAGGGGGAAGAATCAGGCAGGCGGCGTGTCAACATCACGGCCAACGGGCAGGATGACGGTGAAGGTCGTTCCCCGGCCGGGCGCGGAAGAGACCCGGATATCGCCACCATGGCTCCTGACGATGCCGTAGGAGACCGACAGCCCCAGGCCGGTGCCCTCCACCTCCTGCTTGGTGGAAAAAAAAGGCTTGAATATCTTCTTCTGATCCTCGCGGCTGATGCCGACCCCGGTATCATGGAAGGCGATGGAGACCGTGTCGCCGTCACGGGAGGTGGTGATGATCAGAGTGCCGCCCTCCGGGGGCAGGGCCTCCACACCATTGACAAGCAGGTTGATGAAGACCTGGGTGATCTGGTCCTGCACCACCATGACCTCGGGCAGCGACCTGGCATAATGCTTCTCCACCCTGACCCGGTGGGTCTTGAAATAGTTCTGATGAAAGAGCAGAATGTTGTCGATGCGGTGATGGATGTCGGTGGCGGTCTTCCGTCCGGACGAGGGCTGGTAGAAGGACTTGAGGTCACGGATCAGCGACTGCATCCGCTCCACCTCGTCCAGGCCCACGGCCAGCAGGTCCCGGTCACCCTCTTCCAGGACAGCGTGATCCTGCAGGTGCCGCAGCAGGAATCTCACCCCGAGCAGCGGATTGCCGAACTCGTGGGCAATGGAGGCGGAGAGTTCACCCATGGCCTCCATCTTCTGGGCGTGCCGGAGCTGGGCCTCCAGTTCGGCCCGCTCCTGTTCCGCCCTGACCATCTCGGTGATGTCACGGGCAATGACGACAAACCCGCCACCCTTGCCCAGGGAATCGGCCAGGGGCACGGCAGCGATATCGAGGTAGAGGTCCGATCCCTGGCCCCCGCAGGAGACCTGGCAGGTGGTGATGACCCGCCTGTCGCTGTTGAGGACCGCCTGGCAGCAGCAGGGTTCACATTCCGTCTCCCTTCCCCAGAGCACCTTGTAACAGGGTTCTCCCATGGAGACCCGGTGCCGTTCCCGGACCGTCCTGTTGGCCCACAGGACCCGCTTGTTCCGGTCGGCGTGAAAGACGGCGTCCGGGATGGAATCGAGGATATTGCGAAGCCGGGATTCCCGCTCCCTGATGGCGGCGGTCATCAGGTTGAAGGTCTCGGCCAGCATACGGATCTCACGGACCCCCTTCACCTCCACCTGCTGCTGGAAATCGCCCTCGCTCACCCTGGCCGCCACCTTGATCATCTCCTCGATGGGCCGGGTGATGGCCAGGGAAAAGCCCATCACCAGGGCCCAGAGCACGAGCAGCACCAGAACGCCGAAGGCCAGGGACTTCTGCTGGATGGTATTGATACCGTCACGGATATAGGAGATATCGAGGATGACCCGGCAGTAGCCGATGACCGCCTCACCGATGCGGATGGGCTGAACGTTTTCCACCAGCCAGGTATCGAAATCCATCTCCAGGGCCTGGCGGCCGCCCCCCTGCCGAAGACGGTCCACCACATGCAGGTGTCCCCCCAGCCGCTCGGGCCGCGTGTCGGCGATGATGACACCGTCGGGTCCGGTAACGGTGATGGCCACGATATGGGCCCGGCGGCGGAAGGAAAATATCGTGTCCTGAAGGGAGGCGTAGTTCTCGGTGATGATATAATCGGAGACCGCAGAGGCGATGTCCCTGGTCACGGTGGCGGCGTAGTGGTGCAGGTGGTCCATGGCCTGCAGCCGGAACTGCCGGGTGTTGAAATAGATAAAGGTGACGATGATGACCAGGGTGATCAGGGAAACCGCCAGGACAAGAACTGTCCGCAGCGCGGGGATGGCCAACCTTTCCCTGCTCACATCCCGCTCTCCTCGGCCTGACGGCTCCGGCGCAGCTCTTCCATCTCGATGTCGGAGATCCGCTCGATACCCTGGATGTGCAAGCGCTTGAGAATGGCCGCGGTCTCCGGCCTGGCCATGGTGATCCCGGCCAGGACAGCGCCGATCTTCTCCTTCAGTTCCGGCGCCATGTCCGGACGTACGGCAAAGGGAAACTGGGGATTCTCCGGTGAGGTATAGATGATGCGCAGCCGGTCGAGCACGTTGTCGAATTCCCTTCGGCGCAGGGCATCGAGACGGATGGCGCCGGCATCGTCCTGACCGCTGAGCACGGAGTAGATCACCGAGTCGTGCCGGCCGCGGAAGTGGAAGATGATGTCACTGTCCGGATCCATACCGCAGGCCTTCAGAGCCTGCACCTGGAGTTTGTAGCCGCCCCGGTCCATGATATCGACGGCCGCCATTCTTCGGCCGCACAACTGCCCCACCTCGGTTATGCCCGAGTCCCTGCGGACGATGATCCCGCAGCGGAACGAAGGATACCCCCTGGCCACGGCCTGATAGCCGGCCCGGTCATGGGCCTTGAAATAAAAGGTGGAGCCCAGGACGATGATATCGTACTGCCGCCGGTAGATCCGCTGCAGATACTCATTGAAGCTGTTGGTGGTCACCACGCGCACGTTCCTGTCCAGGGCACGGGAGAGCAGTGCGGCAAGGGGCGAGTAGAGGCGGACGATGGAACGGGGGCTCTTGTAGGGAACGACCCCGAGCTTCAGGTCGCCCTGTGCAGACGCCGCCAGGACACAGGTTGTCATCGCCAGAAGAAAAACAACCGTCGCGCAGCAGGCCCCTGCCAGGCCGGACCGCCATCCGGGGCGGCTCCCTGTTGCTTGTGTCATGACGTCTTCAAGGGTTGTGATCTTGGCTGGACCACCGGGCCGGTGAATGATTTTCCCGGTCCTGTTTTCCGGCGGAGAGGCGGGGAAAAATCAGCCGGCCCGGCGATGGCGGCCGGCTCAGTCGTCAAAGTCGCCCGAGGGGCCCTTGTCGGTATCCATGGCAGCGGCACGGGCCCGGATCTTCTCCACGGTCCATTCCTCCGGCGGTTCGATGCGGCCGGTCTTGGGACCGAGATCAAAGGATCCTGCCTCGAGGATGGCCTCGACACCGTGGCGGGCCGAATCGCCTGCATTGAAGACCTCCACCAGCATGGTGTAGACGAAATCCTCCACCCTTCTCGTCATCCGCTCCCGGACATGGGCCGGCTGTCCCATGATCTTGTTCTCAAAGACGATGTTGAGTTTTTTGTAATTGCCGCCCTTCCAGCCCCGGGCCGCGGCATAGGCCCGCATCTCCTGCCACAGTTCCTCGGTAACGCCCTCGCCCTCAAGCTTGATAAAGTCGCCGTTCTCGTCCTGGATGGCGTTGCCGTAGTCGTTGACCTCGAGCCCCCAGGAGACCATCTGCAGGGCCGTGGCCACGTTGGCCTTGGTGGTCCTGGTCCGGGCGGCAATGGCCCGCAGCCTGTCCGAGTTGTTGCCCGAAGTGCCGTGCTGGGCACCGGAGATGCCGTAGCCAGCCAGGGCGTCGTGGATCTCAGCGGTCAGCTCGACGTTGATCCCCTGGGCCGAGGCCTCGATGCCATGGGTGGTGCCGTTGTTGAGAGCGATCCAGTCGGGAAAGATATTGTGGGCATTGAGCCCCTGGATGATGAACAGGGCCTCCTCCGGGGTGGAAAGGCCGAGTTTGCCTTTGATCTCGCCAACCTCGGTCTCGTAGCCGGCCCAGGTGGGAACGAACCGGGCCAGGTCGATGTTGGCGAGCAGGTTGTCGTCGTCGGGCATGTGCGAGGCATCGATGGCGATGGAGGTGATCCCGGCATCGAAGATGGACGGGATCTCGGTACGGGCGTAGGCCAGGTCCTCCTGCTTCTTGATGCCGTAATGATCGGCATGGATGGCCACCGGCACAGTGATGGCCAGCTCGTTGCAGATGGCATCCACCTGCCGGGCCATGTTCCAGTAGTTGGTGGCGCAGTAGGCCGAGGCCCCGCCTTCGGAGCGGGCGATCTCGATGATGATGGCGGCCCGGGCCCTCTGGGCCGCACGCAGGGCGCCGCGAATCACGATGTGACTGCGGCCGTTGGCGGCCATGGTCATGGCCTCGCCCTTGGCGATCATGGCCCGGTCAATGACCTTGCCGCTGACAATCAGGGCCCTGGAATTGGGAAACAGGGACCTGATATTGGGCGGACGACCGATTTCCAGTGCTTTTTCGAAATCCTGGGTATAGGACATGGGCTACCTCCTGCGGTTTATTATTCGTAAGAGTTCCTGGAATTCCTGCAAAAGTCCCCGTGGTTCAGAGTAGTTATCCATATCGGCGAACCACTGTGAATCGCCGGTAATACCCGCTGTGGCGTGTTACCTCTCCCTCCCCTGATCAGGTTCGGATTGCTGCCGCTCCGTCCCGGTGTGGGCAAAACCGGTGAACGGCCTGGCCGCGAACATGGCCACCGCGGCGATGCTGACCTCGTAGAGCACGATGAGCGGCACGGCCATGAACAACTGGTTGACCACGTCCGGCGTCGGCGTAAGCACGGCGGCGACAATGAATGCGACCAGCAGGGCATACTTGCGGTTTTTCCTGAGAAACCGTGTATCGACAAGACCGATTTTGGCAAGAAAGACCATGAACACGGGAAGTTCGAACACGACCCCGAAGGCAAGCAGCAACCGGAGCGACAGCGAAAAGTATTCACTGACCGCCGGCATGGGATCCAGGATCTCGCTGGAATAGCCGATGAGAAAACGGAAGGCCGGCGGAAAAACGACAAAATAACCAAAAGCGGCACCACCGAGGAAGCAGGCCGTGGAGACGCCGGCAAAGGGCAGGAGGACCCGTTTTTCATGCTGATAGAGCCCGGGGGCGACAAAACGCCAGATCTGGAGAAAGATGACCGGGCTGGCCAGCAGGATCCCGCAGACCAGGGCGAGCTTCAGGTAAAAAAAAACCCCTCCTGGTAGGAGATGAAGATCAGGGTCTTGCCCTGGGGCAGCACCCGGACCAGGGGCCGGAAGAACCAGTCGGCGATGGGGCGGATAAAACTGTAGGCAACCGCAAATCCGGCGGCCACCGCTCCCAGCGAGATGATAAGGCAGGAACGTAGTTCTGCCAGGTGTTCGGTCAAGGTCTGTTTGTCAAGCTGGTCCTGGCTGGTCACGGGGGCTCCGGATTCATGTTCTGGGGAAGGGGTCGCTAACAGTTCAACGGGTGGTCTTCATATACCTGACCAGCGTTCTATGATAATCAATTTGTCCCTGGATGTAAACCATGATGGCCCCGTGGGAAGACCGGACAACGACCCGACCTACCCTGCCCCGTAAGCGCTCGCAGGGACCGCACGGAGTCTACGCTTCGCTCCGCTTACCTCTCTGCACGGTCGTGCCTGCCCGCATAGGCAGGTTATCGGAGTCTCCCTGCAGTCGCTTACCTGCGGTCAGGCACGCCTGCACAAATCCGCGGCCCCTGAGAGCACTTACATCGTTGTGATCGAAAAAACCGATGGTTGGTCACCCAGTGAGGGGTTACGCAAGGCGCTGGAACGAATACTGATTGACTTCACTGCCTGGTTGCAGCTAAACTGGGATGAGGAACCACTTCAACCTTCCAAGCAGCACCCCTTCTTTCATGGCCGCAATCCTGGTTGTTGACGACGAACTGAGCATGCGCCAGTTTCTCAAGATCCTGCTTGAGAAAGAGGGCTACGAGATTGCTCTTGCCGCGGACGGGCCGAGCGCCCTTGCACTGGCAAAGGAGCAGACCTTCGATCTTGCCATCTCCGATATCCGGATGCCGGGCATGAACGGCCTGGAACTGCTGGCCGAGCTGAAAACCGAGTGCCCGGAGCTGCCGGTCATCATGATCACCGCCTTTGCCTCGCCGGAAGATGCGGTGACTGCAATGAAAAACGGGGCCTTTGACTACATCACCAAGCCGTTCAACGTCGAGGAGATCAAGGGGGTCATCCGCTCGGCCACGGCCAGGAAAAACGCAGGCAGCCCGCCGCCGGTGGAGGAGGAGTTTCCCGAGATCATCGGCCAGAGCCCGGAGATGCTCAAGATCTTCGATCTCATCAAGCGCATCGCCCCCACCCCGGCCAATGTCCTGATCTACGGCGAGTCCGGTACCGGCAAGGAACTGGTGGCCAAGGCCATCCACAACCACTCCCGGGTTGCGGACCGGCCCTTTGTCCCCATCACCTGCAGCGCCATCCCGGAAAGCCTGCTCGAATCGGAGCTGTTCGGCCATGTCAAGGGCTCGTTCACCGGCGCCATCGCCGACAAGGCCGGGCTCTTCCAGCAGGCCGACGGCGGCACCGCCTTTCTCGACGAGATCGGCGAGCTGACGCCCATCATTCAGACCAAACTGCTGCGGGTCCTCCAGGAACGGGAATTCATGCCCGTGGGCTCGACCAGGACCCGCCAGGTCAATGTCCGCATCATCGCCGCCACCAACCGGATCCTGGAGGAGGAGATCATGGCCGGCCGGTTCCGCGAGGACCTCTACTACCGGCTGGCCGTGGTCCCCATCCGGGTGCCGCCGCTCAGGGAGCGCAAGGGGGATGTGCCGAGGCTGGTGGAACACTTCCTGAAGAAATACTCGCGGCTGCTGGGCAAGGAGGTGCAGACCATCTCCTCCTACGGCATGGAGGTGCTGATGCAGTACGACTTCCCCGGCAATGTCCGCGAACTGGAGAACATCATCGAACGTGGTGTCGCCCTGGAGTCTTCCAACATCATCCTCCCCGAGAGCCTGATCCTCTCCCTGCACCGCCAGGGCAAGAGCACGGAGCCGGAACCCGAAGCCGGCCACACCCCCCTGTTCGTCGCCGCCGAGGACGAGGAGGAACTCTTCGAGCGAGGCATGGAGGAGATCCTGGTGGAGCTGGAGAAAAAGATGATCCGCCACGCCCTGGAGCGGGCCGACAACTCCAAGATGCGGGCGGCGGACCTGCTCGGGATCAGCTTCCGTTCCCTGCGCTACAAAACCAAGAAGTACGGTATCGACTGAAACCGGAGGAATAATCCGGATCCCGCAATACCACGGAGTCGCGGTCCCTCCGAACAGGTACCGATACCTCTGCTCACACAACCATTTCGCAAGCGGCTGTCATGACCATGTGCAGGCTCTTTCACACCCTCTCCCCGGTGCGGGACTCGGAGGATCAGCTCCGCCGCCACATCCTCTGGCTGCTGCTCATCCGCGTCATCCTCTTCACCCTGCTCATCGGCATCACCGCCCTGCTGCAGGCCAGAGGGTTGTCCGTGATCCTGCCGCCGCCGGCCATCATCCTGGCCCTGCTGTCTGTGATCTATATCTATTCCATCGGTTCGGCGGCCCTCCTGCAGCGAACCAACGGTCACCTGCGCCGTTTCGGCCTGGTGCAGCTTCTCTCCGACACCCTCTTCACCGCACTGCTGGTCTACGGCACCGGCTGCAGCCAGTCCATCTTCACCCCGGTTTTCATCTTCCCCATCGTGGCCGGCGGCCTGATCCTCTACCGGATGGGCGGCCTGATTCCGGCCGCGGCAGCCACCATCCTCTACGGCCTTGTCCTTGCGGCCGAGTATTTTCAGGCCCTGCCCCCCTATTACGGCCACACCGCCTACACCGGGGTGCACAATCCCCTGCGGACCACCAACCTCTTTGCCGTCTACGGCCTGACCTTCTTTGTCATTGCCCTGATCAGCGGCATGCTGGCCCAGCGTCTGCGCACCACCGAGGAGGCTCTGCAGCGCACCGCCCTTGAATTCGATCGGCTGTCGCTCCTCTACAAGCAGATCTTCGACGATATCACCACCGGCATCATCACCATCGACGACCGCGACCGGATCACCTCTTTCAACAGGGCCGCGGCCAGGATCACGGGATACGGCGCCCAAGAGGTCCTCAGCCGGCAGCTCGGCACCTGCTTTCCCGCGATCCTTCTCGAAGGGAAACAGCATCGGCAGGTGATCGACCTGGAAAAGAAGGGCGGCAGGATGATCCGGGTAGGCTACTCGTTTGCGCGCCTCAACATGCCGGCCGAGGACCCGGTGACAGGCGAGGCCTTTTCCAACTGCAAGGTGATCACCCTGCAGGATATCAGCAAGATCGAGAAGATGGAGCAGCAGTTGCGGGAACGCGAGAAGATGGCCGCCATCGGCGAGCTCTCCGCCTCCATTGCCCATGACTTCCGTAACCCCCTGGCCGCCATCTCCGGCTCGGCCCAGGTCCTGGCCCTGGAGACGGACAGTGACACCGGCCACGCACCACAGACGCTGCGGACCCTGACCGAGATCATTCTCCGCGAATCCGACCGTATGGCCAAGATCATCAACAACTTTCTCCAGTTCGCCAGACCGGCGCCGGTACAGAACGAATGGTTCAACCTGCGACGCCTGGTCCTGGAGAGCATCGATGCCCTGCGCCAGGAAGAACGGGCGGCCTGTGCCATCGAGGTGGAGATCAGCGAGACCATGGACTGCTGGGGAGACCGGCAGCAGGTACAGACCGTGGTCACGCATCTGCTGGCCAACAGTTGCCAGGCTGCGGGGGAAGACGAAGGCAGCGTGAGTGTCCGCGGCACGGAAGACAGGTGGCAGGGGCACAATGTCAGCCGCATCGACGTGGTCGACCAGGGCCCGGGCCTGGAGCCGGAGGTCCGGCAGCGGATGTTCGAGCCCTTCTTCACCACCCGCGAATCAGGCACCGGCCTGGGGCTTGCCATTGTCCGCCAGATCGTCGAACATCATGGCGGCACCATCCGGGTCGAGACCGCGCCGGGCCAGGGATGCACCATCACCATTCTCCTGCCCCTGCCCCTGCAGGAGATATGAGAAATCGGTAAGCGCTCACAGGAGCCGCATGGAGTCTGGGCTGCGCTCCGCTTACCTCTTTGCACGATCACATTTGTCCGCATAGCAGGCTACCGGAGTCGCGCTGCGCCCGCTTACCTGCCGGCCGGTCACGGGCAGGCACCGTTGACGTACTGCGGAACTGTTGCAATTTCTTGCGGAATTCAAGGTTGTTGCCACTGGCACTGAACCATGACGAGCTCCCGGGGCATGCCGGAAGCCTACGCCCGGACCCTGCGGATATCGGCGCCCAGCCGGCGCAGTTTCTCCACCATCTTCTCATAGCCCCGCTCCAGGTGATAGATCCTGGATATCTCGGTCTCGCCCGATGCGGCCAGGCCGGCGATGACCAGGGAGGCCGAGGCCCGCAGGTCAGTGGCCATGACCGGGGCCCCGCACAGCCGCGGTGCCGGTATGCCCCGGACAATGGCGCTGGAGCCGTCAATGGTGATATCGGCGCCCATGCGCTGCAGCTCGGCCACGTGCATGAACCGGTTCTCGAATATGGTCTCGTGGATGATGGAGACCCCGGTGCCCAGGATCATCAGGGCCATGAACTGGGCCTGGAGATCGGTGGGGAAACCGGGATACGGCAGGGTGGTAATATCGACGCTTTGCAGGCGGCAGCCGCTGGCGGCGTCGTGGACCGGGCAGGAGACCGTGAAGGAATCCCTGCCCTCGTCGATACGCACGCCGGCGCTGCGGAGCTTCTCGGTCAATGCCGGCAGATGGGCCGGATTGCAGCCGTCGATGGTGACCTCACCCCCGGTGGCACCGACCGCGATGAGATAGGTCCCGGTCTCGATCCGGTCAGGGATGATGGCGGCCTCGGCAGGAACGAGCGAGCGCACGCCGTGGACGGTGAGGCGGTCACTGTCCTTTCCCTCGATCTCCGCGCCCATGGCCACCAGCATGTCCACCAGGTTGCCGACCTCGGGCTCGCGGGCCGCGTTCTTGATCACCGAGGTGCCACGGGCGGTGACCGCTGCCATGAGAACATTTTCCGTTCCCGTGACCGAGGGTTTGTCAAAATAGATGGTGGCGCCGCGCAACCTGGTGTCGGCCCGCGCCTCGACATACCCTTTGGCCAGGGTGGTGGTGACGCCCAGGTTCTCGAAACCGCGCAGATGGTAGTTGATGGGCCGGGCGCCGATGGCGCAGCCGCCGGGCAGCGAGACCCGTGCATAACCGCAGCGGCCGAGCAGGGGACCCAGGACCAGCACCGAGGCTCGCATGGTCTTGACCAACTCGTAGGGCGCCTCGGCGCCGGTCAGCCCCGAGGTGTCGATGCGAACCGCTGCCCCCTGGCGCTCCCAGATCGCACCCAGGGTCTCGAGTAGCCGGAGCATGGTCCTGGTGTCGCGCAGGTCGGGAACATTGTGCAGGGTATGCCAGCCGGGCGTGAGCAGAGTGGCGGCCATGAGCGGCAGGGCAGCGTTCTTGGCGCCGCTGATCGCAACCGTCCCGGCAAGCGGCCTACCGCCGCGAATGATAATCTTGTCCATTGTCGTGGTTTGAGGGGCTCAGGTATCAGGGGCCAGGGGCCAGGTATCAGGGGTCAGGGGTCAGGGGTCAGGAGAGCGGGAGACTGCCGCTCATTGACGCTTACGATCGTTCCTGCGGGCCTGGAGGACGCGGGCTCGGCCGGCCCAGTCCGGGACCACCTCCACGTCGCTGAAGAGATGGTGCTGTCCCAAGAACAGGTCGAGCACCCCCTGCCGCTGACCGACACCGATCTCCATGAACAGCCAGCCGCCGGGCCGCAGGCGGGTGCGGCAGCCACCGACGATCCTGCGGATGATATCCAGGCCGTCCTTGCCGCCGGCAAGGGCGAGACGGGGCTCCCATTGCCCCACCTCCGGCTGCAGGGTCGCCATTTCGGATTCCGCGATATAGGGCGGATTGCTGACGATCAGATCAAAAGAGACCTCCGGCGCCAGGGCCGAAAAGAGGTCCGAGCAGAGCAGGCGCACCCGGTCCGCGACACCGAGGTTTCCGGCATTGGCCCGGGCCACGGCCAGGGCGGCCGGGGAGCAGTCCGTGGCCAGGACCGGACGGGCCAGCTCCATGGCCAGGACAATCGCGATGACCCCGCTGCCGGTGCACAGGTCCAGCGGCCGCCGGACAGCGGGCCGGTCGCCAAGCACGGCCAGGATATGCTCCAGCAGAAACTCGGTCTCCGGCCTGGGCACGAGGACAGCGGGCGAAACGATGAAGTCGCGGGACCAGAATTCGCACCTGCCGAGGATGTACTGCAGAGGTTCCCGCAGACAGCGCCGCCGGACCACATCCCGGAACCGGGCCAGGTCTGCGGCCGATACAGGCTCCCCGCCACGGAGCAGGAGCTGGCTCCGGCCCAGGCCCAGCACATCCCGCACCAGGGCCAGGGCCTCGGTCCCGGCATCGTCGATGCCGGCCCGGTCCAGGGCGTGTTCCGCGTCAGCGAGCAGATCGCGTATCAGGAGCTTGGAGTTCAGAGGCCGGTCGTCTTCGGTTGCCCGCCGGTGGCGGTATTTCTATGGACAGGTACTGGGGATGCAATCGCCGACATACGGCCGCCTGTTCCCCGCCGGGAGAGGGGCGAGGATGCGGCCCCTGAGAGCGCTTACACCATTGTGGTCGGACAGACCGATGGTTAGCCATCCCGTGAGGGGGTACGTCGACGGTCCCGGCCCGGGACGGCTCAGTTGGCGTCCTTCAGGGCCTCAGTCTGATAGTGGGTGATGAGCGGCAGGATGACCTCGTCCAGGGCACCGGCAAGAACCTGGTCCAGCTTGTAAAGGGTCAGGTTGATCCGATGGTCGGTCACCCTGCCCTGGGGAAAGTTGTAGGTCCGGATCCGCTCGCTCCGGTCTCCGGAGCCTACCTGGCTCTTGCGGTCCTCGGAAATGCGGTCGTGTCGCTCCTGCTCCATCCGGTCGAGCAGACGGGCGCGCAGCACCTGCAGGGCCTTGGCCTTGTTCTTGTGCTGGGACTTCTCGTCCTGGCAGGTCACCACCAGGCCGGTGGGCAGGTGGGTGATGCGGACCGCCGAGTCGGTGGTGTTGACCGACTGGCCGCCGGGCCCGGAAGAACGGAAGACATCGATCTTGAGCTCGTTGGGCTCGATATGCAGATCCACCTCCTCGGCCTCGGGAATGATGGCCACGGTCACGGCCGAGGTGTGGATCCGGCCCTGAGTCTCGGTCTCCGGCACCCGCTGCACCCGGTGTACCCCGGATTCATACTTGAGCCGCGAGTAGACCTGGTCGCCGCTGATCAGGGCAATCAGTTCCTTGAAACCACCGATACCGATGGGGCTGGAGCTCATGATCTCCACCTTCCAGCCCTGGGTCTCGGCATAGCGGCTGTACATTCGGAACAGATCGGCGACAAAGAGCGCTGCCTCGTCACCACCGGTTCCGGCACGGATCTCGAGAAAGATATTCTTGTCGTCGTTGGGATCCCGGGGCAGCAGGAGAAGGCGGATCTCCTCTTCCAGCCTCTGCTGTTCGACCTGCAGCCCTTCCATCTCGGACCGGGCAAGTTCGGCCAGCTCCGGGTCCTCGGCCTCGTCATGGATCAGCTCCCTGTTCTCCTCCAACTCCCGGCCGATCTTGACATAGCGCCTGTGGAGGTCCGTCAGCCTGGTGACACGGGCATGCTCGCGCACCACCTCCCGGTAGCGCTCCCGGTCATTGACCAGGGCGGGATCGGAAAGCTGGTGCTCCAAGGTAAGAAGCCTCTCCTCGATGTCGGCAAGGTTTTCAAACATGGTTCACAACAGGGGAGCAGAACAGGAAGGGACCCGACGGCCCGGCCGGGGATCCTACTTGGACTGCTTTTTTTGGGCCAGGTGCTTGGCATACTTTTTCTTGAACTTCTCGATGCGGCCCGCCGTATCGATGAGCTTCTGCTTGCCGGTGAAAAAGGGATGGCAGGCAGAGCAGATCTCCACGTGCATCTCGGTGAGAACAGATCCGAGCTCAACCTCGTTGCCGCAGGCGCATGTGGCCTTGATCTTGTGGTATTCTGGATGGATATCCGGTTTCATGGTCGTCCGACGCCTCCAAAAATTGTCCGCAGGGATGCGGGAATACATATGGCCCGTAACAGTTCGCCGCTCTCGGCAACCGTTTTGGATTCCCAGTGATTGTTGTCAACGTGCAGCGCCGCCGGGACCGGCAGGCACGGCACCCCTTCATGGCAGCCTGTAAAGGCCTGAACTTTTAATATTACCTGATCCTCCAATATTTTAAAGAAAAAACGCCTTCTATCTGTTCATGGAGGCAAAAAATTCCTCATTGGACTTGGTCTGGCGCATCTTGTCGAGGAGGAACTCCATGGCATCGGCAGGATTCATGGAAGAGAGGATCTTGCGCAGGATCCAGATCCGGTTCAACTCCTCGGGATCAAGGAGCAGGTCCTCCTTGCGGGTGCCGGACTTCTGGATGTCAAAGGCGGGATAGATACGGCGGTTGGCCATCTTGCGGTCGAGGACGATCTCCATGTTGCCGGTGCCCTTGAACTCCTCGAAGATGACCTCGTCCATGCGGGAGCCGGTATCGACCAGGGCGGTGGCCAGGATGGTCAGGCTGCCGCCCTCCTCCACGTTGCGGGCCGCACCGAAGAACCGCTTGGGCCGATGCAGGGCATTGGCCTCCACGCCGCCGGAAAGGATCTTGCCCGAGGCCGGGGTCACGGTGTTGTAGGCCCGGGCCAGGCGGGTGATGGAATCGAGCAGGATCACCACGTCATTCTTGTGTTCCACCAGACGCTTGGCCTTCTCGATGACCATCTCCGCCACCTGGATATGACGCTGGGGCGGCTCGTCAAAGGTGGAGCTGACCACCTCTGCATCCACATTGCGCCGCATGTCGGTGACCTCCTCGGGCCGCTCGTCGATGAGCAGAACGATGAGGATGATCTCCTTGTGGTTGCGGACGATGGAATTGGCGATCTTCTGCATGAGCACCGTCTTGCCGGTGCGGGGCGGAGCCACGATCAGGCCCCGCTGTCCCTTGCCCAGGGGAGCGACGATGTTCATCACCCGCATGGAAAAATTGTCCGGCTCGTTTTCCAGGTCGATCTTCTCCTCGGGATAGAGCGGGGTCAGGTTGACAAAGGCGGTCTTGTTCCTGGCCGCCTCGGGTGGCTGGAAGTTGATGGAATCGACCTTGAGAAGGGCGAAGTAGCGCTCGTTGTCCTTGGGCGCCCGCACCTCGCCTTCCACGGTGTCGCCGGTGCGCAGGTTGAGACGCCGGATCTGGGAGGGGGAGACATAGATGTCATCGGGTCCGGGGAGATAGTTGTAATCCGGCGCCCGGAGAAATCCGAAGCCGTCCTGCAGGACCTCGAGGACACCGCTGCCACGCAGTTTGCCGTCATCGTCGGCCTTGGCCTTGAGGATGGCGAAGATCAGCTCCTGCTTGCGCATGGTGCTGTAGCCTTCAATGTTCAGGGCGGACGCAATGGTGATCAATTCATTGATCTTTTTGTTTTTCAGTTCAGTCGGATTCATCGAGCGCTCTTTCCTCCTCGGGAAATCAAAAATGAAGGCAGTGGTCCGGCGTGCAGACCGGGCAACAGCCACCATCGCCGGCCGGACCGTCCGTCCGGCAGGGGACAGCTTCTCCTGCCGCACAGCCGGTATACTCCGCAGCACCAAGGACATACGGAGAACGGTCAACGACAGGAGAGGATCGAAATGTACGAATCTGGCAGGTCGTTGCGTCCCTGGATATCAATCAAGAAAAATCTGTAATGAATGATCAGGCAGGATATGTCCCGGAAGTGGTACGTGGTACAGGGTATGGGTTGCACATGTCTCTCTGCTGTGCAACGTCATCCAATGCTATATGCCGTGAAATATCAGAACGAGAGGTCGTCAGGCGAAATCGAGGTATTCAAACGTCTTATAAATCCTAGATATTGGTTTCCTGCATTTCTGTCAAGAAATTTCTGGCAAAATCCTCACATTGCTTCAGCCACAAGGAAAAACGGTCCTTCACCTGCCAGCCAGCAGCCGCCCCAGGTGGATGACCTGGAGGCAGGTGTCGAACCAGGCGCCGGAGTTGTCGATCACGTGATCGGCCATGAGCGCCTTGTCGGCCAGGTTCATCTGGGAGCCGATGGCCCGCATCGCCTCCGGACCGTCAACCTGGTCACGGGCCATGATCCGACGACACCTCTGCCGAATGGCGGCATAGACCATGACCACCCGGTCCACATCCTCCTGCCAGCCGGCCTCGACGAGCAGGGGGATCTCCACCAGCACGGGGTCGGGTCCGGTCTGTGCCGCCAAGGCCGATAGCATGGCCCGGCGGGCAAGGGGATGGAGCAGGCGGTCCAGCCGGCGCCGCAGGTCGTGGTCGGCAAAGATGGCCCTGCGCAGGGCGGCCCGGTCCAGGGAACCGTCGGCGGCAAGGAAACGGTGGCCAAACGCCTCCCGCAGGGCATGCCAGCCCTCTTTGCCCGGTTGCAGGAGCGACCGGCAGATGGCGTCCAGGTCGATGAGCGGCAGGTGGAAATGGGCGGACCAGAACCGGCAGACGCGACTCTTGCCCGAACCGATGCCGCCCGAGATACCGACGATCATCGCACCCATCAGGCGCCCCGGCGCAGGGCGGCAAGGACCTGCTGCATGTCCGGAGGAAGAGGCGCGGCAAACGTCAGCACCTTTCCGTCGTGCGGATGGGTGAACCTGAGAGATGCGGCATGCAGCATCTGCCGTCCCGCGCCCAGGGCCGCATACCGCTCCGGGCGGCCTCCATAGAGGGGATCGCCCATGACCGGGGCCCCCAGGGAGGCCATGTGCACACGGATCTGGTGGGTCCTGCCGGTCTCGATACCAAGCTGCACCAGGCACGGCCCGGAGGGAAACCGTTCCATGACCTTCCAGTTCGTTGCGGCATGCCGCCCTCCCCTGGCCGCAATGGCCATCTTCTTCCTGTGCACCGGGTGCCGGCTGATGGGGGCTGCCAGCCGGCCCGATTCCTCGGGCGGACAGCGCAGGAGAATGGCGTGGTACTGCTTGCGGACACGCCTGTCCTTGAACTCCCCGGACAGGATACGGAGGGCGGACTCGGTCTTGGCGATGACCATGACCCCGGAGGTATCCTTGTCGAGACGGTGAACGATCCCGGGCCGCGCCGGATCGGGACCAGGCAGATGATCGCAGTGGTGCAGCAGTCCGTGGACCAGGGTGCCGCCCCGGTGACCGGCACCGGGATGAACCACCAGGCCGGCAGGTTTGACGATCACCAGCACCCAGTCATCCTCAAAGAGAATCTCGAAAGGCACCGCCTCCGGCACGATGCCGGAGGGTTCGGGGTCCGGAAAGCAAACGGTCACCCTGTCGCCGGGCCTGAGCCGGTAGCCGGCCTTGACCGTGGCCCCGCTGACCAGGATATGGCCCGACAGGATCAGGCGACCCAAGGCGGAGCGGGAATACCCGCCAACCCTGCGGACCAGGTAGTGGTCCAGGCGCTGGCCGGCCTCCTGGGCGACAACATCGAATTCATGCCGCCGTGGTCCGGGATCCTGCCGGTCCGGACAGTAATCGCTGCCGTCTGCTGCGGGCTCGGTCATCTGGGGAGGCTGCCGCTGAAACAGAAACAAAGGAAGGGAGAGACGCAACAGATCCGACAGGGTTCGCAATGCTTCACCGCTATCGGCAACACCTGAACATACCGATACTTTTGGCAAAAAGTCAGCAGTACGTCAGCGGTACGTCATCGCAACCGGCCGGCAGGCAAGCAAGCGCAGTGAGACTCCGATAGCCCGCTATGCGGCCGGCCGCGAGCGCGTGCAGATGGCGTGCGGCTGAACTTTTTCTGACCCGTGAGCCGGTATCAGCTGAAAAGCTTCTCGATCTGCTTTTCTATCTTTTCCTCGTCCGTATTCTTGGCCAGGGAGAGTTCCTTGACAAGCAGGTTCTTTGCCGTGTCCATCATCTTCCGTTCACCGTAGGACAGGTCCTTGTCCTCCTTGAGGATGAACAGGTCTCGCAGGACAACGGCCACCTCGAACACCGAGCCTGTCTTGATCTTCTCCATGTAATCGCGGTAGCGGCGGTTCCAGGTCTGGGAACTGATCTTGACATCCCTGTCCTTGAGGATATCGATGACCTTTTTCACCTCTTCCCTGGAGATGATCGCCCTGAGGCCGACATTGTCACTGGTGGCAGTCGGAATCATGATGGTCATGTCGTTGTCCAGGATCTTCATCACATAAAAGGACTGATCGACACCACCAACGTTTTGTGTTTCTATGGCCTCGATGAGTCCAACACCATGGGCCGGATACACAGCCATATCACCTGCTGAAAACACAAGCTCCTCCTGAGAAATATCATCAAATTTTACCGGCAGTTGGGCCGGAAAACCGCACGGAAAGCCCGTACAATCTGATAATATACCATATTTTTCCAGGATTGGCAAAGAAGACTCCGCCGGGGAAGGCCGGTTATCTCCTGTTGATCTCGTTCATGCAGGCCTCGATACCCCGGACGATGAAGAGACGGATGGCCCGGTCTGTCTTTTCAAAGATTTCCTCCAGTCCTTCCAGCTCCTGGTCGGAGAACCGGGACAGGACCCAGCGATCCACCGGCATGCCATCCCGGTCGCCGTCCGACTGCGGCCGGCCGATACCGATCTTGACCCGGGCGAAATCCGATCCGCCCAGGTAACGGATCAGGGAGCGGATCCCGTTGTGTCCACCGGCCCCGCCGCGGGCCACGACCTTGATCCGGCCGGGGGGGAGGTCCAGGTCGTCGTGGAGAACGAGTATCCGCTCCCGGCTGATCCGGAAATAGTCGGCAAACCGGACCACGCACTCACCGGAGCGATTCATGTAGGTCTGGGGTTTGAGGAGAATCAGGGGCCTGCCCGACAGGCGCAGGCGGCAATACGATCCCTGCCACCGGGAGGAGGCAGGAGGGCAGTCCACCGATCGGGCAAAGTGATCAATGGCCAGAAAACCGGCATTGTGCCTGGTCCGGGCATAGCGGGCGCCGGGGTTGCCCAGGCCGACGATCAGATAAGCTGTTGCAGACATGCAGGGAAAAAGAGGACCGGAAGGGAGCAGGATGTGGTGGCGGGACCAGTGCCCGGGCAGGAGGGCAGGCAAGGCTCCCTGCCCGGGAACACAACGGATCGTAACGGTTCACCGCTACCGGCAGCTACCTTGAAATACCGGTACATTTACATCGGATCTGGCAGCGGCTACGGCAAGCGCCGGCCGGCAGAAAGAACCCGGTGCTAGTATACCGTCACGCAGACGACCTCGGGATCATCGAGCATCTCGACGTTCTCTGGCAGTTTCAGGTCGCCGTAGGTCAGGCCGGCTCCACCCCGCTCCAGCGGTGTGATATCGGTGACAATGGAGTCAGGGATGTCCAGGGCCCGACCGCGCAGATGGACGACCCGGCGGAAGACATGCAGTTCACCACCAAGATCAACGCCCTTGGCGGTTCCGGTGAATTCCAGCGGGACCTCGAAGGTCAGGGGCCTGTCCATGTCGATCTTGAGAAGATCGACATGGATGACCCGGTCCGTGACCGGATCCTGCTGAATCTCCTGGACCAGAACATGATGCTGCTGCGTGTCTTTCCCCCCGACGTCCAGGGTGATCACGGCATTACGCCCGTGGATGTGAAGCAGGTTCTTGTGCAGATCAATGGCATCGAACTGCAGGGGAATGGGCTTGTCACCACCACTGTAACAGACGCCCGGGACCAGGTTGTTTCTCCGCAGACGCCGCATGGCGCCCTTGCCGAAAGCCGTACGTACCTCTGACGGCATATCTACCTGCAACATGTTTTCCTCCTTATCAGAAAATCAGAAGGCCAGGGGCCAGGGGGCCAGGTGTCAGGGGCCAGGACAAGTTACCTGCCTGCGGCAGTGGCACGATGGTATCTTTCTGATTTTCATGGTTTGTTGTGCCCGCTCCAGCGGGCAGAATATTTATCGAAAAATCGCGTAAAAGTTCAGCAGCACGCCATCTGCACGTGCGGCTGAACTTTTAGCAAAACCACCGGTAATTCAAGGTAATTGCCGAGAGCGGCGAACTGTTGCAAAATCGCTGCCCCGTGACGGGGACGGTATGATGTTCCTGGTTGGCTGCGGGTGGGTCCGGGTCATCCTGGTAAGGGCCTTCCCGCATTCCTCAGACAAAAAGATAGCTCACCGAATCTTCGGCGTGAATCCTCCGAATCGCCTCACCGAGCAGTTCGCCCACCGAGAGCACTGTGATCTTTTTACATTTTTTTGCATCTGCCCGCAGGGGAATGGAATTGGTCACCACCAGCGACTTGATACAGGATCCCTCCAGCCGCTTGATGGCAGGCCCGGACAGGACCGCGTGCGAGCAGCAGGCATGCACCTCCTTTGCCCCCTGCTCCCTGAGCTTCTCGGCGGCTCCGCACAGGGTACCGGCGGTATCGACCATGTCATCCAGGAGGATGGCCGTCTTGCCGGCCACGTCGCCGATCACGTGCATGGCCTCGCATTCGTTGGCCCGCTCGCGCCGCTTGTCGATGATGGCAAGCCCGGCATTGAGCCGTTTGGCAAAGGCCCTGGTCCGCTCGACACCACCCGCGTCCGGAGAGACCATGATCACGTTGTCAAAGCTGTCCCTGATATACTTGAGGATGATGGGCGCGGCATAGAGATGGTCCACCGGGATATTGAAGAACCCCTGGATCTGTCCGGCATGCAGGTCCATGCAGAGCACCCGCCGGGTTCCCACGGCCATCAGCATCTCGGCCACGGCCTTGGCGGTGATGGGAACACGGGGCCTGACCTTGCGATCCTGGCGGGCATAGCCGTAGTAGGGCATGACAGCGGTGATCCTGCGTGCCGAGGCCCTGCGCAGGGCGTCCACCATGATGATCAGCTCCATCAGGTGATCATTGACCGGGGTACAGGTGGGCTGAATGACAAAGACATCGGTACCGCGTACGTTTTCACCGATCTCCACCGATATCTCGCCGTCGGAAAACTGTTTCACTTCAGCGGCACCCAGCGGGATGTCGAGGTAACTGCAAATCTCCCCGGCAATGGCCGGATTGGCATTGCCGGTAAAAACCTTCATGATATTCGGCATAACGGGAGCCTCAGAATTTGGCTGGGGCGGAGGGATTCGAACCCCCGAATGCAAGGATCAAAACCTTGTGTCTTACCGCTTGACGACGCCCCAATCAGTCAGATACAACCACTTGTCGGCAAAAAAACCGGTCCGGGAAACGCTACGCCAGCTCCCCGGAAATGGACCCGCTACCGGGGCCTGACTGGTCCGGGCCTACCGGTTCGACGAGAAAGACATGGGGATACTGTTGCCGCAACAGTCTCAGGCACAGCCGGGCGCGGTCCATCTCCTGCGCCGGGAAGAGGGCAAATACCGTCGGCCCGGAGCCCGACATCATGGCCGCCTCGGCCCCCTGCCGCAGCAGCAGATCCCTGATCTCCCCGATCTCCCTGTGGCGTGAAGCAGTTACCCTTTGGAGATCATTTTTCATCTGCGAAACATCGAAATCCGGCTTCCCATGGGGACAGGTTTCCGCCGTTCCTGCATCGTCATTTCGGGAGCTATTCAGGTTAAATTCTTTTTCTTCCGGTGTCAATGCTAAATTCTGGTAGACCCACCTTGTGGACACGGAAAAACCCGGATTGACCAGCAGAACCCGGTAACCTGCCAGCCCTGCCGCCGGTGCCAGCACCTCGCCGATGCCGGTGGCCCGGGCCGCAGGGAAAGAGGCGACGAAAAATGGGACGTCAGCGCCCAGCTCCAGACCCATCCCGGCCAGCTCCTCCCTGGAGCAGCCGGCCCGGAAGAGCTCGTTCATCCCCTTCAGGGTGGCGGCGGCATCGCTGGAACCGCCACCGAGCCCGGCGGCAACGGGAATGGTCTTGAACAGGCGCAGCTCCACCCCACGCAGGTTGCCGCTGATACGTCCGCCGGCACGGGCGAGAAACAGGGCGGCGGCACGATACACCAGGTTACGGTCGTCCCGGGGCAGGTCACTGTCCGGGCAGTGCAGCCGGATACCCTCCTCCCGCGGCCGCAGCTCCAGCCGGTCGAAAAGGGCCAGCTTCTGCATCAATGTATCCAGGGTATGGTAGCCGTCGCTGCGGCGGCCGGTGACCCTGAGGTAGAGATTGATCTTGGCCGGCGCAAGGCGGGTCAGTGGCTCCTGGTTCATGCCTGGTCATTCAGGACGTCTGGCTAGCCTTGACGAACCGCATCTTCAGCTCATAGAGCATCCTGGTCAGCAGTTCGTTTTCATGGGCATCAAGGTTGCCCCTGGTCTTTTCGGCAAGCATGGTCAGGGTGTCGATGGTATGCCGGGCAAGCTCGATGTCAAGAGACTTTTCACCGGTTTCCGGATGGGGCAGCTCACCGAGATGAAAGAGGGCCGAGGTGTTCAGGGAGAGAATGAACGAGGCAAAGGAGACCTCGGGCATGACACACTTGCCCTCACTGTTGCGGACCCTTCCCTCGGGACATTCACCGCAGTTGTTCGACGAATCACTCATGATGGCTCATTGTACCAGTTCACCGTTATCGGCAACTACCTTGAAATACCATTACCTTGACGGCTCATTTTCGCAAAGGCCGGCCCGGGCGCGCGCCACCGACCTGGTACGCGCCGCCGCATTGTCGCCACGGCGACGGATGCGGGTCAGCGGATCTCAACCGTTGTAGGCGGGCAGCTCCAGGACCATGGCATCATCGATGTCAGGCAGGCTGCGGACCTTTTCCAGAAGCTCGCGGGAGACCAGGGTGTCGGTGTTGAGGAGAATGATATTCTGGTTGCTGCTCTCCTCGCGGCCCACGGTCATACTGGATATATTGGTGCCGTTCTCGCCCAAGGTGGTGCCCAGGGCGCCGATGACACCGGGCTTGTCCTGGTTGTAGACCAGCAGCATGTGCCCGGCGGGCAGAGCCTCGAGCCGGAACGAATTGAAACGGACCAGACGCGGCTCCTTTTTGCCGAACACGGTGCCGGCCAGGAGATTTTCGCCCTCGTTGGTCCGCACGCTGATCCGGAGAAGATTGGTGAAATCGGCGGCCTGCTTGGTCTTGGATTCCACCACCCGGATACCACGTTCCTTGGCGATCAACGGCGCGTTGACGAAATTGACCGCATCCTGGAGGATCGGCGTGAACAGTCCCTTGAGAAAGGCCACGGTCACCGGCCCGGTGTCCTGCTCGGCAAGGTCGCCGCTGAACTCGAGATTGATCTCCTCCACGCCGCCGCGGGCGATCTGCATGTGCAGGGAACCGAGCATCTCGCCCAGGGTGATATAGGGCCCGACCTTGGCCAGGACCTCGTCGCTGACCGAGGGCACGTTGACCGCGTTGCGCACCGCGCCCTTGAGCAGATAGTCGGCCACCTGCTCGGCAATGGCCGAGGCCACGTTCTCCTGGGCCTCGCTGGTGGAGGCGCCGAGGTGGGGGGTGCAGATAAAGTTGTTGAGGGAGAGAAGCGGTGTTGTCTCCAGGCTGGTGGGCTCCTTTTCAAAGACATCCAGGGCCGCGCCGGCGATCCGCCCCTCCCTGAGGGCCTCGTAGAGCGCCTCCTCGTCGACCACACCGCCGCGGGCGCAGTCGATGAACATGGCATCCTCCTTCATGTTGGCGAAGAAGTCGGTGGAGAGCAGGTGGCGGGTTCCCTTGGTGAGCGGGGTGTGCACGGAGATGAAATCGGCGCGCCGGGCCAGTTCGTCCAGTTCCACCAGTTCCACACCGAGCTTTTCCACCAGGTCAAGCGGCATGAAGGGGTCATAGGCTATGACCTTCATGTGCAGTCCCTGGGCCCGGTTGGCGACAATGGAGCCGATACGGCCGATGCCGACGATGCCCAGCACCTTGCCGGAGACCTCGCGGCCCATGAAGGATTTTTTCTCCCACTTGCCCGCCTTCATGGAGGCAGTGGCCTGGGGGATGTTGCGGGCCAGCGACATCATCATGGCGATGGCGTGCTCGGCGGCGGTGGTGGCGTTGCCGTCCGGCGCGTTCATGACCACGATACCCTTCTGGCTGGCGGCCGGGATATCGACGTTGTCAAGACCTATGCCGGCACGGCCCACCACCTTGAGCCTGGTGGCGGCCTCGATGATATCGGCGCGCACCTTGGTGGCGCTGCGGATCACCAGGCCATCGTATTCCGGAATAATCGCCTTGAGTTCCTCCGGGGGCAGGCCGGTATTGACATCCACTTCAAGACCGGCATCCCTGAGAATCTTTTCACCAATGGGTGCCAGGTTGTCACTGATAAGAACCTTCATCTCTCTCCCCTTGATCAGAAAACAGAAGCCAGAGAGCAGAAACCGGCATCGGTTTCCGCCCACGTGAGCATAACGACGATTTCCGGCATGGCTTTTGTCTGCATGGCTGTTGAAGCTGGACCTGGTCACCAGGGCCGGCCATACCGGAATATCGGAAAAATATTAAAGTATAACTGTATTCACGGATCCAGACAACAGGAAAGTATATTTCTTCCAAAAACCGGGCATGCCCGGCCACTTGCAACGTCGTGGAATTTCCGCTCACCTGCGCACGGACCGGCCTCCTCCTGTTGCACCATTTCTTTCCTTGAACCGATCTTTTTTTGGGGATATAGTAAAAGATTTGGTTTTACAGTTCGGGATCGAACCCGCCTGCCATGGCCGATTCTAGGCAGGCACCGGGTTGCCGGTTGCCGACGTTCCGATTTTCCGATCTCAGCAACAAGGAGCCTGATGATGAGCGAAGTCCGTGTCCGTTTCCCCCCCAGCCCCACCGGCTACCTCCATATCGGCGGTGCCCGTACGGCCCTGCTCAACTGGCTCTGGGCGCGCAAGAACAATGGCAGGCTGATCCTGCGCATCGAGGACACCGACGCCGAACGGTCCACCCGCGAATCCATCGAGGGCATCATCGACGGATTGACCTGGCTGGGACTGGACTGGGACGAGGGGCCCTATTTCCAGACGGAATTCGCGCACGAACATATCGCCGCGGCGGAAAAACTCCTGGCCTCTGGCCATGCCTACAAGTGTTTCTGCACCAGGGAGGAACTGGAGAAGAAACGGCAGCAGGCCCTGGCGGAGAAGAGGGATGTCCGTTACGACGGCACCTGTCGCGACCTGAGTCCCGGGGAGGTCAGGGCCAGAGAGGAGGCCGGCCTGTCCCATGTCATCCGTTTCCGCGTGCCGCAGAAGGATGGGGCCGTCGCCTACGAGGACAGGGTCCTGGGCCGGATCGAACGGCGGTACGACGATATCGAGGATTTTGTCATCGTCCGCTCCAACGGCCGCCCCCTCTACCTGCTCTGCAACGTGGTGGATGACATCCGTGACCGGATCACCCACATCATCCGCGGCCAGGACCACATGACCAACACCACCCGCCAGGTTCTCCTCTACGAGGCCCTTGGCGCGACAGTGCCGGTATTCGCCCACATGCCACTCACCCTGGATCTGCAGAAACGTAAGATATCCAAGCGCAGCCATGGCGAGATCGTCTCGGTCCAGTTCTACCGGGAACGGGGCTTTCTGCCGTGGGCCCTGTGCAACTTCCTGGCCCTGCTCGGCTGGAACCCCGGCACGGACCAGGAGATCTTCTCCCGCCAGGAGATGATCGAGGCCTTCACCCTGGAGCGGATCAGCAAGGTCAACTCGGTGTTCAACTACCGCAAGGGTGATCCGAAATTCTTCACCGACCCCAAGCTGATCTCCATGAATGCCCATTATCTGCGGACCACGGATATCGGGGAGCTGGGCGATCTGGTGAAAAAAGAGCTCGAAGAGGAGCATATATGGAACCCGGCCTGGGAGGAGGGTGAGGGCCGGCAATGGTACCTGGCCACCCTGGACCTGATCCGTGACCGCTTCCACACCCTCAAGGACTTCGCCACCCTGGGGCGGGCCTACTTTGCCGACGACTACACCGTGGAGGCAAAACCGCTGAAAAAGAATATCCTCAAGCACCCGGAACTCAAGAGATGGCTGCCCAGGCTGGCCGACCTCTTTGCCCGGCTCGACGAATTCAGCAAAGAGGAGACCGAGCGGGTCACCCGGGAGCTGGCCGCCGAACTGGACATCAAGCCCGGCATCCTGATCAACGGCATGCGCACCGTGCTCACCGGCCAGCTCGCCGGGCCCGGCATGTTCGATATTCTGGTCACCCTGGGCCGCGACCGGGTCGTGCAGCGACTGGCCAACGTGGATCATCTCTACAGCCTGCAATAATTCATCCCCTTCTGCCCCACAGGGACACCGCCATGAGCACACAGAACCAGGCCAGTGAACGACCGCTGGACTTCATCCGCCAGATCATCAAGGCCGACCTGGAATCAGGAAAACACAGGCAGGTCATCACCCGCTTCCCGCCCGAGCCCAACGGCTTTCTCCATATCGGCCACGCCAAGTCCATCTGCCTCAACTTCGGTATTGCCCGGGAGTACAACTCGGTCTGTCACCTGCGTTTCGACGACACCAACCCGTGCAAGGAAGAGACCAAGTACGTGGAGGCCATCAAGGAGGACGTCCACTGGCTCGGTTTCGACTGGGGTGAGCATCTCTACTATGCCTCGGACTACTTCGACCGGCTCTACGAATACGCACTCCAGCTCATCCGCATGGGCAAGGCCTATGTCTGCGACCTGAGCAGCGAGGAGATCCGCAGCTATCGCGGCACCCTGACCGAGCCGGGCAGGGAGAGTCCCTACCGCAACCGGTCGGTGGAGGAGAACCTGGACCTCTTCACCCGGATGAAAAACGGTGAGTTCGAAGAGGGTTCCAGGGTGCTGCGGGCCAGGATCGACATGGCCTCGCCCAACATCCTGATGCGCGACCCGGTCCTCTACCGGATCATGAAGGCGTCCCACCACCGGACCGGCGACACGTGGTGCATCTATCCCATGTACGACTTCACCCACTGCCTGTCCGACATGCTGGAGGGCATCACCCACTCCCTGTGCACCCTGGAGTTCGAGAACAACCGCGCCCTCTACGACTGGGTGCTGGACACCCTGCAGACGCCCTGCCATCCGCAGCAGATCGAGTTTGCGCGCCTCAACATCAACTACACGGTGATGAGCAAGCGCAAGCTGCTCCAGCTCGTGGAGGAAGGCCACGTCCAGGGCTGGGACGATCCGCGCATGCTGACCCTCTCGGGCCTGCGAAGGCGCGGCTATACACCGGCCTCCATCCGCAACTTCTGTGACAGTATCGGTATCGGCAAGCGGGAATCCTGGATCGACATGGGGGTCCTGGAAAACGCGATCCGCGATGACCTCAACGTCCATGCACCGCGCAGGATGGGCGTGCTCAGGCCGCTGAAGGTGGTGATCACCAACTACCCGGAAGATGCGGAAGAGGAACTGGAGGCGCTCAACCATCCCAAGGATCCCTCCATGGGCACCAGACAGATCCCCTTCTGCCGCGAGATCTACATCGAGGCCGATGACTTCATGGAGGATGCGCCCAGGAAGTTCTTCCGCCTGAGCGTAGGCCGCGAGGTACGGCTACGCTACGCCTACTTCATCACCTGCCAGGAGGTGATAAAAAATGAAAAGGGCGAGATCATCGAACTGCGCTGCACCTATGATCCCGAGACCCGCGGCGGCTCGGCCCCGGACGGCCGCAAGGTCAAGGGCACCATCCACTGGGTATCGGCGCGCCACGGCACCAGGGCCGAGGTGCGGCTCTACGACCGGCTGTTCACCGTCGAGCACCCGGACATGGACAGGGAAAAGGACTTCAAGGAGTTCATCAATCCCGATTCCCTGGAGATCCTGAACGACGCCATCCTCGAACCCGGCCTGGCCGATGCCGCAGCGGGTGACCGGTTCCAGTTCGAGCGCCAGGGCTATTTCTGCCCTGACAGCAGGGACAGCCGGCCCGGCCGGCCGGTCTTCAACCGGATCGTCACCCTGCGTGATACCTGGGCAAAGATGCGCGGCAAAAAACAGTAGCCGCCGGCCTGGAGCCATCCCAGCGCTCCCCTTGCTGCACCAGCAACCGGAATCGCTCCGGTGGAGTCACCAGTCCCCGGATTCCAGATCAGCAGCACGCCATCCGGAGTCTACGCTTACCTGTGCGCGTCCGCGACTGCCTGCATAGCGGGCTATATCCGGCCAGCCACGAACACACACAGCCGACGTACTGCTGAACTTTCGTGCGACAGGTCCAGGCGATCAGACCGGAAATGCCGATCATCCTCTGCACCGGTTTCAGCGAACTCGTCAATCGCGAAAAGGCAGCCGCCCTCGGTATTCGATGTTTTCCGATGAAACCGATCCGTCCGGACCGGCTGACCACAGCCATGCGAACCGCACTTTCTCCTCGGCAAGACGACAGATCCTGTTGCCTGGTTGCCTGGCAGCTCCATTTTTCTTTAATCCAAAAAACAGGAATCTGTCGGTTTCTGCACTGCCGGCAACATCCTGTCGCCCTGATCACCACTCTTTCTGTTCGTGACAGTCCCGGACATTCCCTGCTCGGCTGCCTCGTAAAGGAACACCATTCCGGTGGCGCCGCGAACCGTTTTCCGGCCATGGCCACCATCGGCCGGAGCCGCAGTCAAGCCAGGTCTGTTGTAGAGGAGCAGGAAGGCGGGGAATAACGACACCACGTGTCTTGGCAATCATCTATGCCTCACAGAAGATCAGGAGCGCAACCGCGGCGTGACCCGGATCAGGACAAGGATACAGCACACAAGAAGGATGGAGACCAGCCCAAGGGCCGGAAAGACCATGTCGATGCCGCGGCCGGCCGCCACGGTGCGCACCAGTTTCACAGCCAGGGAACCGACGCCGAAGGTGAGAACGAACTTCATGCCGAATGCCATGGAGTGCATGGACGGCGGCGTCAGCCGGGCCACCAGGGTGTTCTCGATGGGCTGCATGCCGAGCAGGAAAAAGGAGTGGACAGTGGCCAGGAGCACCAGCGGCAGGTCGGTGACCAGGGCCATGGCAAAGGCCGCCGGCACGGCGAGCAGGTGAAAGGCGAGGTAGCCCAGGCGCAGGTCGAACCGCTCCCCCGCCCGGCCGCCCGCATACTGGCCGAGCATGCCCACCAGGTAGAGTGCCGAGGTGAGAACGGTGGCAGTGACGTTGCCTGATACCCTGCCGGCAAAGAGACCGGCCACCACCTGGTAGACATGGGTGGTACGCAGTTCGAACAATGAGGGCAGGATCACGGTGGAGCCCCGGTAGACAATACCGCCCAGCATCATCACCAGCAGGAGAACCGCGAACCGCTTCCAGGAAGCGAAAGAATTCCGGCAGCCATGATGCGAGGCCCCACTGCAGGCATGATGGCGGGAATGCCACAGCAGTACCAGGCCGGCGAAGTTCAGCAGGCCGAGGCCGCCATAGACCGCTTCGGCGCCCCACAACCAGTTGACGAGCCCTGCCAGGAGAGGGCCCATGGCCAGGCCCAGGTTGCCGAACATGCCATTCACCGCCATGCCGGTCGAGGTCCTGGAGACGCAGCAGGCGATCCAGCCCAGGCCGGCCGGATGATAGATCCCGGAAAACAGACCGATTCCGGCCAGGGCCAGTTTGAGGGCCACGGGTGAATCCAGGCCCATGGCCGCGGCAAGGCCGCAGCAGCCGGCGCCAAGATAAAACATACCCAGCATGGGCCGGGCCCCGACCCGGTCCGCCAGCATACCCCATGGCAGGGCAGTGATACCGAACAGCAGGTACATCCAGAAGCCCAGGTCCAGGGTGTCGGCCAGGCTCATGCCCAGGCGGCCGGACAGGGGCAGAAGGATGGCCGGGAAGACCAGCATATTGAAATGACTCAGGAAATGTCCGTAACAGGTCACGGACAGTATGTGACGATCCTGGGAATTCACGTGCAGGTTCCCGGCCGGGGCATCATTTCTTCAGTGAATAGGTATCGGCGATCATGTCATAGTAGGCCTTTTCGGAGACCGAACCCCATATACCGACCTGGGCCTTGAACTTCTTGTAGGCCTCATTGACCCTGGTGCTCACGGGGTCCTTGGCAGCCTCCTCCTCCACCACCTCGCGGGCCAGCCGGTGGAGGTCGGCCAGGACCTTGTCCGGGAAACAGCGCAGCTTGACATTATGCTTGCTGATCAGCTCCTGCAGGGCCGCCCCATTACCGGCCTCGAACTGGCAGAGACTCCAGAGATTGATCTCCATGGCCACGGTGTCGATGATCTGCTGCAGGTCCCGGGGCAGACTGTCATAGGCACCCTTGTTGAAGATGACCTCCAGGCAGGTGCCCGGCTCGTGCCAGCCCGGATAATAGTAATAGGGCGCTGCCTTGTAGAACCCCATGCGCAGGTCATGCATGGGGCCGACCCACTCGGTGGCGTCCAGCACGCCCCGCTCCAGCGAGGTGAAGATCTCGCCGCCCGGCAGCAGGACCACGGTGCCGCCCGCCTTGGCAATCACCTTGCCGCCCAGGCCGGGGATCCGCATCTTCAGTCCCTTGAAATCGGCCAGGGAATTGATCTCCTTGCGGAACCAGCCGCCCATCTGTACCCCGGTGTTGCCCTGGGGCCTGGGAACGACGTTGAAGGGCGCATAGACCTCCTCCCAGAGCCTGAGACCGTCCCCGCCGTAGAACCAGGCGTTGAGCCCCTGGGCATTGAGACCGAAGGGAACCGTGGCAAACCACTGCGCGGCCGGGACCTTGCCGGCCCAGTAATAGGCCGCGCCGGAGCCGCACTCCACGGTACCGGCGGACACGGCGTCAAAGACGCCCAGGGGCGGCACCAGCTCGCCGCCGGCAAAGACCTTGATCTTCAGGCGGCCGCCCGAGACCTCGGCCACCCGGCGGGCGAACAGCTTGGCGCCATCCTGGAGCACAGGCAGGTTGGGCGGCCAGGTGGTGACCATCTTCCAGCGATAGGTCTTCTCGCCCGCGAGCACGACCGGGGCGGCGATGGTTGTGGCAGCGGTCGCGGCGACGGCTGCGGTTGTGGCGGTCTTCAGAAATTGACGACGTTCCATGTGATACCTCCTGTCTGCTGATGGCAATAGTTCACCGTTTTCGACAACTACATGAAAATAATGATATTTTCACTTCTTATGAGCGTCAAGGCTCATACCCTGGCAACCATATTTCTTTTTCCTGAGCCACTCTTCCCTGAACAGTGACTTGTCCACCGTCTTGCGGTTCTCGGTAGTGACGATCATCTGGAAGGGATACTTTTACCATCGGCCCCGGGCTGCTCACTGGGCAAAGACGACCTTTGGCAGCCAGGTGACCAGTTCCGGAAAAAGAACCACGATCAGCAGGCCGATGAGCTGACAGACAACAAAAGGGATGATCCCCCGGTAGATATGGCCGGTGCTGATCTCGGGCGGACAGACGGCCTTGAGATAGAAGAGGGAGAAACCGAACGGCGGGGTCATGAACGATGTCTGCAGGTTGACGGCAATCAGGATACAGAGCCAGACCGGATCAAAACCGAACTCGATCATGATCGGTGCCAGCACCGGTACGTGAATAAAGGTGATCTCGATGAAATCGAGAAAAAAACCGATCACGAAGATGAGGGCCATGACCACGAAAAGGACAAACCAGCGGCCGTGGGTGGCGGCGATTCCGCCGAGAAATTCCCGAACCAGATCGTCACCGCCCGTGCCGCGGAAGACGAGGCCGAAGGCGGCGGCACCGACCAGGATGATGAAGACCATGCAGGTGAGCTGCAGGGTGGAATCCATGACCTGCCGCAGGATCTTCAGACTGAAGCGACGGTTGAGCATGGTGAGGAGGGTGGCGCCCACCGCCCCGACAGCGGCTGCCTCGGTGGGCGAGGCAATACCGGCGAAGATGGAACCCAGCACCGCCACCATGAGAAAGAGCGGCGGCACCAGGGCCCTGCAGACGCGAACGACGAGCGCCCGCCCGTTCACGGCCTCCTCTCCGTCGTTGCGTACCGGCGGCGCATCGCCGGGACGGAGAAAGGCGACGACCAGGATGTAGAGCACGTACAGGCCCACCAGCACCAGTCCGGGCAGGACCGCGCCCATGAAGAGATCGCCCACCGGCACGCCGACGATATCACCGATCAGCACCAGGACGATGGAGGGCGGGATGATCTGGCCGAGCGTACCGGAGGCAGAGACCGTGCCGGTGGCCAGTTCCTTGCGGTAGCCCCGCCGGAGCATGGTGGGCACGGCAAGGAGCCCCATGGTGACCACGGTGGCGCCGACAATGCCGGTGGAGGCGCCAAGCAGGGCGCCGACCACCACCGTGGAGATGGCCAGACCGCCGCGTATGCGGCCAAAGAGCAATCCCATGGTATCCAGCAGGTCCTCAGCCAGGCCGGATCGCTCCAGCATCACGCCCATGAACACGAACAGAGGCACGGCAAGGAGGGTGACATTGGTCATGATCCCCCATATCCGCAGGGGCAGGAGATTGAAGAAATCCCAGCCAAAGCCGATCAGGCCGAAGAGCAGCGAGGTGCCGAGCAGGGTGAAGGTGACCGGGAAGCCGGCCATCAGGAGAATGGTCAGGGCCAGGAACATCCAGGCGGGCAGGTACTCGATGAACATCACCCCTCCCTGCCCCCGATGACGAGCAGCGCCTTGATGGCCATGGAGAGTCCCTGGAGGAGGAGCAGGAAAAAGCCGGCCGGGATGCAGGATTTGATCAGGAACCGGTAGGGAATGCCGCCCGGATCCGGCGATCCCTCGCCGCTGACATAGGAGGAGACCACAAAGGGTATGGAGGTGGCGAGCACCAGGTAACAGCCGGGAATGAGAAAGACCAGGACCCCCGCCAGGTCGACCCAGGCCCTGCCTTTCCGGTCCAGGCGCTGGTAGATGATATCGACACGGACATGACCTTCCCGGAGCAGGGTGTAGCCGGCGCCCATGAGGAAGATGAAGGCAAAGAGATGCCACTCCAGTTCCTGGGTGAAGACGAAACTGGTATTGAATGCATAGCGCATGACCACATCGACGAAGACCACCAGCACCACCAGCAGGGTCACCCAGGACACGGCGCGGCCCACAACGAAGTTGAGCCGGTCGATCCCCCGGCTGAGTCGCTCAAGAAAGCGCAGCATGTTCACGCTCCTTCGGACGATACCGGGCAGGAGGGTACGGCAGCCATCTCCGTCTACTCCGCCCGGTCGGTGAAATACCTCTCGGCCAGGTCCACCTCCCGCTTCGAGCCGATGATCAGGGGAACCCGCTGGTGCAGCTCCCTGGGCTCGACATCCAGGATTCTGCGGCCATCGTCGGTGATGGCCCGGCCACCGGCCTGCTCGACCACCATGGCCAGGGGCGCGGCCTCATACAGGAGCCGCAACTTGCCCTCGGGCTTGTCGGTGCTCTTTCTGTCCCGGGTATAGAGAAATACCCCGCCCTTGATCAGATTGCGGTGAAAATCTGCCACCAGCGAGCCGATGTAGCGCAGGCTGTAGGGCCGGCCGGAGTCGGGATCGACCTCCTTGAGATACTCGACAAACCTTCTCGTCGGTTCGTACCAGTAATTGGTGTAGGACTCGTTGACGCTATAATACCTGGCCGTGTCCGGGATGCGGATATCGGGATGGGAAAGAAAAAACTCGCCGACACTGGGATCCAGGGTGAAGCCGTGGACGCCGTCGCCGGTGGTATAGACCAGGACCGTGCTGGAGCCGTAGATGATGTAGCCGGCCGCCACCTGGCGGCTGCCCTTCTGCAGCAGGTCCTCGGCACTGCCCTGTTTGCCGGAGCTGACGCGGCGGTGGATGGAGAAGATGGTGCCGATGGAGACATTGACATCGATATTGGAGGAGCCGTCCAGGGGGTCGAAGGCCAGGGAGTATTTTCCCTCGTACCCCTCCAGCACCGGGATGATTCCCTCTTCCTCCTCCGAGGCCATGATGCAGATATAGCCGCACTGCTCCATGCGTCGCTTGATGGTCTGGTTGGCGAACTCGTCCAGTTTCTGGACATCCTCGCCCTGGATGTTGACCTTGCCCGACTGGCCGAGGATGTCGGCAAGCCCCGCCATGTTGACCTCGGCGCTGATGATCTTTGCCGCGACAATCAGCTCGTTGAGCAGACCGGTCAGCTCACCGGTCGCCTCGGGATGGAGCAGCTGACTGTCCATGATCTGCCTGCTGACGGTGATCCCCTTCCGTTTGGCCATTTCTTCCCTCCCTTGCTGCCGGGGCTCTGTACATTCGACGCAAAAGCCCCGGTAATTCAATGTACTTGCCGATAGCGGTGAACTGTTACATGCAGTCAGACCCGCGCAGGCGGCACGAAGACCCCAGGCTCCTGTTACCTGACACCCGGCTCCTGTCACCAGCCCCCTGTTGTTCTGATAAAATGCAAAAGTGTCCTGGGACCGATACCGGAGGGTCCCTTTTTGGGTATGTAGGACTTTTCGGTGAAGTTCCAGGCCGTGCCCGCGATGTCGAGATGGGCCCAAGGCACGTCGCCGACAAACTCCTGCAGGTAACAGGCCGCGGTTATGGTCCCGGCCGGACGTCCCCCGGTATTCTTGATGTCCGCCACCTCGGAATCGAGCTGCTTGCGGTACTCCGGGCCCAGCGGCAGACGCCAGAGCGGCTCCCCGGCCAGTTCACCCGCCTCGAGCAGGCCGGAGGCCAGGGTGTCGTCGTTGGCGAGCAGGCCGGTCCGGTGATGGCCAAGGCCGATGATGACCGCACCGGTCAGGGTGGCCAGGTCGATGACCATGTCCGGCCGATAGGTCTTGATGCCGTACGCCAGGGCATCGGCAAGAATCAGGCGGCCTTCGGCATCGGTATTGATGATCTCGGAGGTGGTGCCACCGAAATGGGTTATGATATCACCCGGTTTCATGGCCGCGCTGCCGCCGAGATTTTCCGTGGCCGGGATGAGGGCGACCACGTTCCAGGCGACCGGCTTCTCGCGGCCGATGGCCTCCATGGCCGCAAGAACCGCGGCACCGCCGCACATGTCATACTTCATCTCCTCCATGCCCGAGGCCGGCTTCAGGCTGATGCCACCGGAATCAAAGGTCAGGCCCTTGCCCACCAGCATCAGGGTGGACTTTTTCTTCGAGGTACGATACTGGAGGATGACCAGTTTCGGCGGCTGGGCAGAACCCTGGCTCACACCGAGGATACCCCCCATACCCAGTTTCTTCATGTCGCTGCGGTCGAGGATCCGGCACTTCATGCCCGAGCGGCGTGCCAGTTTCCGCGCATGATCGGCAAAGCTGGATGGTGTCCATCCGTTACCAGGCTCGTTGGCCATGTCCCGGGCCGAGCAGGCAGCCTCTGCCGCACTCATCCCGGCCTCCATGCCCTGCCGCATCGAGGCCGTTGCCAGGCCGCCGCCATGGAGCAGGAATTTCCCGACCCGGACGCTCTCCTGCTTGTCCGGATCCTCCTTCTTGTATTTGTCAAAGCGGTAATTGGCCAGCAGCAACCCCTCGGCCGTACACTCGGCGATCTCTTCGGGCGCCAGTTCCACCCCCGCAGGCAGTACAACCAGCACCCGGCGCGCCTTGAGGGCCCCGGCCCGGACAGCGGCGGTGCCGGCGGCACAGCGCACCTGTTCCCGCCGGCCGGCCACCTTCTCCTCCGGCTTGCCAAGGCCGACCACCAGGACCCGCCGTGCCCGGGGCAGCTCAGCCTCTCCTGTCCCGAGCAGGGCAGGGTAGAGGAGAAAGGTCTCACCCTTTTTTCCGGCAAAATCGCCAGCCTTCCAGGCCTGGCCGAGCGCCTTCCTCACAACCGCCCCGGAAATCGCTGCCATCTTCCGGTCCCCTTCGGCGACGAACCAGACCAGAAGATCCCCTTTCCATTCCCATGGATCCTTTTTCCTCAACTCCATCATCTCAATCCACTCCTTCACTGTCTTGGCCGGCGGGGCATGCGGGCGTGATGACAGGGACGCACCCCCGATCCGGGCCACTGTCCCTGTATCGAGTAACCATCCAGACACTATCCATTACCCCATTGCGCATCTTTCCTCAATCGACAAACGATATTTTTCCCGTCCTGCAGGAGCGTCGCACCTCCGGCACCGAACAACCACACCCTGTCATCCCCCGTAAAAGTATCGGTATGTTTCGGTGGTTGCCGATAACGGTGACCTGTTACTCATCCCCGGCCTTGGGGAGCAGCATCCGCAGGTGCTGTTTCCGTGGTCGCACCGCGATTATCAGCCACTGCAGGTGCTCGTAAAAGATCACCTGTTATTCAAAGATGTTGTCTGTGGCGGCGAACTGGAACGACCACTCCCTGTTTGACCTGAAGGTCCGGCTGGGCTATCCTGTGCAGACAGCAAAGACTCACGGGTGGCGGAACCTGTCACTCCCTTGTGCTTTCGCCGGGAGGCACCAGGAAAAATCCCGGCTTAGGCCCTCCGGTTTCTGATTTTTCGATACCCAAAGGAGCAATACCTTGGTCATTCAACTCATCCTGGCGGTGGGATGCGCCATTGTCATCTCCGCCATGTGCAGTGTTTTCGAGGCCGTGCTCTACTCGCTGCCGGTGAGCAACATCGAGCTGATGGCAAAGAAATACCCGGGCCGGGCAGCGATGATGAAACGGCTGAAGGAGAATATCGACCACCCCATCACAGCCATCCTCACCCTCAACACCATTGCCAACACCATCGGTGCCGCCGTGGCCGGTGCCTCGGCCGTGGCCGTTTTCGGACAATCGAGCCTGGCCTGGTTCTCCCTGCTCTTCACCCTCGCCATCCTCCTCTTCTCCGAGATCCTGCCCAAGAAGGTGGGGGTGATCTACAGTCGGGAACTCGCCCCTCTCATCACCCTGCCCCTGCACTGGATGGTCAGGATCCTTATGCCTGTCATCTGGCTCTGCCAGGCCATCACCCGCCTGGTTCCCGACCATGGCGACGCCAACCAGGTCTCGGCCGAGGAACTGCAGACCATTGCCATGCTCTCCAGGCGCTCCGGCGAGATCGGCGCCGAACAGGAGCAGGTGATCACCAATATCCTGCAACTCAACCACAAATCGGTGCGCGACGTGATGACGCCACGGACCGTCACCTTTTCCATGGATATGAACATAACCATCCGCGAGGCCATTGCCCTGGCCGACAAGTGGCGAATGCACAGCAGAGTTCCGGTCTACGACGGTGACAAGGACAACGTGGTCGGCATGGTCATGAGCCGGGAGATGTTCATGGCAGCGGCGGAGGATCGCTATGACACCAGGCTCTGCGAGCTCATGGCCCCGGTCCATTTCGTACCGGAAACCGCGCCCCTCAACCGGGTGTTCATCGATTTCTTCGAGCGACGGCAGCACCTGTTCGTTGCCGTGGATGAATATGGCAGTGTCACCGGGGTGATCAGCATGGAGGACATCATCGAGGAGATCATGGGCAGGGAGATCGTGGACGAGTCCGACACGACTCGCGACATGCGGGAACTGGCACGAACCCGCCGCAAGGCCCTGCGCCGGGATGAGCGGGGGGTCTCCTCCTAACTGACCATGGCAAAGAACAAACAAAGGTGGTAGATTTGTGCCGTCTGTCCGTGCCCAGTCTGCGCACATGGTGCCGGATGGTGGTCCGCCCCAAGACAATTCCGCTGCACTCTCAAGGTATCTTTATGAAAAACGCACAATTTCAGGACCCCTCCCCCTCCTGCCCGCGGTGGATACTCCTGGCCATGCTCCTGGTCGTCCTCCTCGCCCAGGGCGCATCCGCCGCAAGCTGGTACGTGAAACCGAGCGCCGAGGTACCGCTGCGTCGGGGCCAGGGCAAAGAGTACAGGATCGTGGCCGTTCTCCAGGACGGAACCCCGGTGGAACTGCTGGAAACAGAGGAGCCATGGGCCAGAGTCAGGCTGGCGAGCGGCAAGGAGGGGTGGATACTGAAACGGTATCTCAGCAGCGAGCCACCCCTGGGACAGCAGATCGTCGCACTCAGGGAAGAAAAAAAGAACCTGGAACAGGAGTGTGCCCGCACAAGGCAGGAGCTGCAGGAACTGACCGATGCCAACGCGCAGACCGAAAAAGAGCTGACTGCCTGCCTCATCGAACGTGACAGGATAAAAGCCGACTTCCAGGCGCTGCAGCAGGATACCGCCGATGTCGTCCGGACCAAGAAAAAACTGACCGACAGCCTTCTGCTGCTCAAGAACCTGGAAGCGAAACTGTCCTCGGTCCAGGCCGAAAACAGCACGCTGAAAAAGAACGCCCGTCTGAAGTGGTTCCTCGCCGGTGGCGGCGTCCTCGTTCTGGGCTGGCTCCTCGGCCTGATCACGGGCCGCTCCAGGAAGAGACGCTCCTCCCTGCTCTGATGAGCCGGGGCGGCGAAAGATCGCCGTACAACCACCTTGCATTGCCAGTGCTTTTGTACAAGTCGGGCAGTACGTCCGCTGTGCGGGATCGTGACTGGCCGCAGACAAGCCACCGCAGGGAGACTTCGATAGTCCTGCCTGTGCGGGCAGGCACGAGCGTGCAAAGAGGTAAGCGCAGACTCCGTGCGGTCCCAGTGAACGCTTACCCCCCTACTCCATAGCCTCCAGGGTCAACGGCACCTTCACCTGCTCGCCGTCCCGGAGAATGGTGAGGATAACCGTATCCCCCACCTTGTAGCGTTCGATCTGATCGCGAAGACTGTTATAGTCCCTGACCGCCTCCCCGTTCACGGCCAGGATGATATCACCCAGCACCAGGCCGCCGGGCACCTGGCGGGTCCCCCTGATTCCGGCTCGGGCCGCGGTACTGCCGGGCCGGACCTTGAGCACCAGGACCCCCGGCAGATCGAGATCGCGGACCAGCTTCCGGTTGGCCAGGACCACCCCCAGCCCCGGCCGGATCACTTTGCCGTGCCGGATCACCTGCGGCACCACCCTGTTCACCTCGTCCACCGGCACGGCAAAGCCGATGCCGGAGTTTGCCCCGGACGGACTGTAGATGGCGGTGTTGACCCCGATCAGGCGGCCGGCGCTGTCCAGGAGCGGTCCTCCGGAATTACCCGGGTTGATGGCCGCATCGGTCTGGATCACATCGTGGATCGTCCGGCCGGTCACCGAGGTGATCTCGCGGCCCAGGGCACTGACCACCCCGGTGGTCAGGGTCTGGTCCAGGCCAAAGGGATTGCCGATGGCAAAGACCTTCTGGCCCACCAGGAGATCGGCAGACTTGCCGATCATGATGGGTCGGAGCTTGTCCCTGGGCGCCGAGATCTGCAGCACGGCCAGATCACGGTCCGGAGCTGCCCCCACCAGGACCCCCTTCCAGGTTGAATGGTCGGCCAGGGTGACCTCGATGCGGTTGGCATCGGATATCACATGATAGTTGGTGACGATACGGCCGTCGCTGTCCCAGATGAAACCTGATCCTGTGCCCTTGGGAATCTCGTAGACATTGAGACTGAACAGGTTGCGGCGCAGGGTAATGCTGGTGATGAAGACCACGGACGGCGCCGCGCTGCGAAAGACCTCGATGGTGTTTTTTTCGTCTGCGGCCAGATCGCCGCGGGCGGTAACCGGCCTGGGCCGGGCATCGGGCTGCAGGAGGCCTGGCCGAAAACTCTGGTAGGCAAGCCAGGCAACCAGCGCCACCAGGGCCAGTAGGACCAGGGCGTTGGCCCGGCCGCTTTGTGGACGGAGAACTGAACGAAACAATGAACAACCTATAATTTGAGCAAGATCTTTGCCACGCTGAAGAACAGGGTGACACCAAGGATATCGATGGAGGTGGAGATGAACGGCCCCGTGGCCACGGCCGGGTCGATCCGGAACCGCTTGAGCAGCATGGGCACCAGGGTGCCGACGGTGGCGGACATGGTCATGACCATGAACACTGAGATACCGACCACAAAGCCGAGATAGGCCGGGGATGCATAGCTGAAATGGGCCAACAGGACGAGCAGGACGCCGAACAGCCCGCCGAGCATCACCCCCAGTGCCATCTCCTTGCCCACCAGGGAAAAGAAATGCTGCATGTTGATCCGGCCGGTGGCCAAACCGCGCACCGTGATGCTGGAG
>Ga0256840_1000095_pt1 | contig 74729 bp, 63 predicted proteins | sample 355202metaG_FD_185969 | JGI IMG/M metagenome (GOLD analysis project Ga0256840, IMG submission 185969) | Hydrothermal vent microbial communities from Mid Atlantic Ridge, Atlantic Ocean - 355-202 | ecosystem: Environmental > Aquatic > Marine > Hydrothermal vents | place: Atlantic Ocean: Mid... | reverse complement strand
TCTTTGCCGGAAGCCAGGCTATTGCTTCGGTTAATAGCGAACAGCGAACAGTCATTGCACCAGGTTACAGCGCTAAAATTCAGCGAACAAGCTACAATATTGCACATATTACTGCAAACGACATGGCTAGTGCATGGTTTGGGCAAGGCTACGCAATGGCTGAAGACCGTATTTGCACGTTGATGGATCAAGTGATTAAAGTACGTGGCCAGCGTGCACGTTTTTTTGGTTCCAGCTATATTGACAGCGATTTTGGCTATCTTCATCTGGGTCTTTTAAGTAAAGCTGCTACAGCATTTCAGACTTTATCGCCTGAAATGCGCGAGATGCTAACGGCTCATGCAGCAGGGATTAATGCTTACGTTTCAACAGTTGGTAAAAATGGACTGCCAGCTCTTTGTCGAAATGCAACGTGGATTGTCGAAATTACAGCGATAGACCTGTTAGCCCATGCAAAAGATTTTGCTATATTAAACTCTAGCGGCTTGCTGCTGCCATTTTTAAATAATGCAACGCCACCCAGTATAAATGCAACGATAAGTAGTCAAGGGGCAACGGCTGGATTGTTGGCAGTTGAAGATTCTCTGGGAAGCAATGGGTGGGGACTCGGCAGCGAAGCCACACAGTCGGGTAGCGGAATGCTTCTTGCTCAACCCCACTTTCCTTGGGAAGGCGAGTTAATGTCTTGGGAATCACATATTACGGTACCAGGAAAAATTGATGTTTATGGGGTGACATTGCCGGGTATTCCAAATGTCCTGGTTGGCTTTAATGCTTCCGTTGCCTGGACGCTGACTGTTACGCCATCAGCACATCACTCATTTTATAAGCTAAAACTGGTACCAGGCGAGCCAACCAAATATCTTTATGATGGAAATGTGAGGAATATGACGGCCACTCTATATACTATTGACGTGTTAGATATTGCAACAGGGGTAATGAGCCAGCAATCCCGAACACTTTGGAGCAGTCACTATGGACCGATGCTATCAATATCGCCATTATTAAAATGGGGAACCAGTGTGGCGATGACTTATCAGGATGCCAACCTTAACAATAACAGCTATCTGCAACAGCTGCTAGACATGAGCCGTGCAAATGGCATTGAAGAGTTTGTACGTGCTCATCAACGCTGGGCAAGCCTGCCGTTTTCACATACTATTGCCACTTCAATTGAAGGCGAGGCGTGGTATGCAGATGGTTCACCTGTCCCTCATGTTTCTGATGAAACCTATGCAGCCTGGCAGCAGGCGGTGCTCTTTGACCCTGCCGTTTTAATTCCCTGGAATTTTAAAGTTTATAGTTTTGATGGCAGTACCTCCAGAGATGAGTGGGTTGAGACAGCGGGCACACAGCAGCTGCCTGGTACCATTCCATTTACGGAGGCGCCGCAGCTACGCCGAAGAGATTTTGTATTTAATGCAAATGATAATCATTGGCTGAGTAACCCTGATAGTCTACTTGAAGGGTTTAATCCGCTCTATGGCGCAGAACGTACAGCACGGTCCTTACGTACCCGAATGAATGCTATTGCATTAACAGAAGGGAGTGCAGGCAGAAAATTTTCCTTAGCAGATGTGAAGCAGGCGGCTGTTTCAAACCGGTCGCTAACTGCCGAACTGTTGCGCTCTGAATTAGTTGAAAGATGCACTGCAGCACCGGCTATTCAGATCGGCTCTCAGTCAGTTGATCTGTCATCTGCTTGTGCAGTTCTTTCTGCCTGGGATGAAACATTCAATTTAGACAGTAAAGGTGCAGTGCTGTTTCGAGAATTTCTGGGTAGTTTTGGTAATGTTGGTCAAGTGGGAGCAAGTACATTATTTGCAGAACCTTTTGATGCAAACAACCCTGTAACAACGCCGCGAAGACTGTCTTCGGCATCTAGTTCAATCCTTACTGCACTTGCCAAAGCAGTACAAAAGTTAGATGCAGTAGGTGATGGGGTTGCTGTTGATTCAGTACTTAGGGATTTACAGTATACCCCAAAAAATGGGGTTAAAATTCCCATTCATGGTGGTCAAAGCGGTGAAGGCATTATGAATATTGCTAGTTTTCTTAGCCGGAATAAAACGACTTTATTACCCAGTATTCCACGCACTGCATCAGTAGAATTTACTACAGGCCTTACAGATGATGGCTATGCTGTAAATTTTGGTACATCATTTTTAATGGCGGTGGAACTTACAAATGAAGGCCCCGAGTGTCAAGCTGTGCTTACCTTCTCTCAATCTGAGAATCCAGAATCAGCTTATTTTTCTGACCAGACAGAGCTTTTTTCCAATAAGCAGTGGCGCCCATGTTTATATTCGCAGAATGAAATTCTTGCTGATCCAGCGCTTAGAACGTATCAGGTGCATGCATTAACGGCAGACCTTGATAATGATGGGGATGTTGACAGAGCTGACCTTAGGCTGTTGCTTAGTGCGCGAAATCAGCCTGCAACGGGTTCTAGTGATAAGCGGGATTTAAATGGCGATGGGAGAATTACGGTGCGTGATGCACGGCTTTTGATTGGGCTGTGTACAAACTTAAGATGTTCTTAGTATTATAAGCCTGAGTAAGTCACTGCTAATCAAGGCAGTGACTTACCATTAACTGTCAATTTGTTCATCCCCCGCACAGAGAGTCACTGTCAAAAAGGTAAAGGGGGAAAGCAATTACTTGCTGGGGTTGCGCTTAAGCTTCACCCCAGCCTACACTTTATAAACTAAACAATAAGTACTGAAACCATATTTTAATTTACAGCACAACGCGGTCTGGTACACAAAAAACTTAATTTTCTTGCATCTCGTACAGTGATTTTTCCATCACCATTTATATCTTTAGGGTCGTTTGGTCCAGATGCAGGCAGGTTCCTTGAAGCCATAAGCAGTTTTAGGTCACTTCTGTCTACATCGCCATCGCCATCTAAATCGCCTAAAACCTTAGGGGTTTCACACTCATCAGGAATATGATTAGTGTTGCTGTCTTTACTTTTATTTTGCTTTATATCCAGAACGTCAGACTGGGCATTGCCATTGCAGTCGGGAAAGACATTTAAATAGTAGACATCCTGTTCGCCATTATAGGTAGCTGTATATGCAATATGAGCACCTGAATCGGTGGAAACCAGCTGAGTGTAATCGCCCATTTTATCTTTTTGCAGTTCTTGTCCAGTGCTTGGAATTACTATAGTGGGCAGGTGGGTATCAAAAGGCTGTGTTACTGGCTGGTTCTTACTCCAGGTAACGCCTCCATCCCAGGAATAGGCATAAAAAAGCTGAGACGTACGATAAGGTTTTGTTCCTGTGCTATTGCGGGTATCATACCAAACGGCATCAATACGAGAGTTTGACGCTACATCCATCATTGGAAACCACTGATAAGCGTTTTTGCTAGCAGAGTCGTCATTGACTCGTACGGGTGATGACCAGGTTTCACCTTTATCAGAGCTGCTTACAAAATGAACATCCATTCTATCGCCAGTTTCCCACCCAGGCGGCACTAGGTTAACCATCATATAAATATTGCCACGTAATTGACTTTTCGAGTGATCTGTACTGATCGCAATATCTCCAATTGCACCGCCCCTGTTAGGATTGTTGATGCCAAAGGTAACTGGGTGGCCACCCATTTCTACTTTTTTTATAGAAAAAGTAGGTGATACATTAGGATTCTTTGCATTAACAGACTTCATAAAATAATATCCATCATAAAAAGTACCTAAGTAAGTTTCAATATCCAATGACTGCTCACTTTTCCCTGAAACATATACATTTCCTTCAGGTCCCACGGTTAATCTTCCAAAACCAAATAAAATAGGCATTCTATCGTCAGGTTCTTCGTAACTTAGTCCTTTATTGGTTGACCGAATAAAGTCTTTAGAGACATAGTTGGGGTCAAGGCTCTCACCTGCACGCCAAGTACTGTATATATTTCCCTTGCTTGCTCCATCCGTTCTATCAATGACTATCCAGTTTTTATCTCCAGAGAATTGGTAGACAGGATTATGCCAAGTCTCGCCACCGTCTGTAGATTTAAAAACATAGGTAGCAATTCCGTTTAAAACGCCAGCGCCATGCGCTAGAGACTGGTAATAAAAAATTCCCTGAGCATCTACAGCAATAACGGGATCTGTTAGACTTTGACCTGACTCAGAAGGTAAAATGCCAGGAAAATTCCAGGTTTTTCCCCCATCTAAACTGAAAGCATAACCGCCCTGTACCAATGCGGGTGATGGAGGTGAATTTAATTGGCGCCAGCCGATAACGATATTATCTGGATTGGTAGGATTAACAGCAATTGTTGTTTCATTGCCTCGGTCACCAAGTATATTTTGTCCTTGAGCATCAATATTGACTTGATAACTGGTATATGATCCAAAGGAAAACTGTGACGCTATGATTTTGTTAACGGCCTGTACATCAATCGCAGTAACTAATAAAGCACAATGGAGTATAGGCCTAAGATATTTTTTTTGAATGGGCTTGTTCATAATTAAGAAGGACTCTTTAAGGTTAAAAAAACAGATTAGTAGATAAGGGTGGTTTTATTGATAACGGGAGTGGCTTGGATAAGGGGCTGTATGTTTGTGGGGTGAGAGTGGTGAATGCAATGCCTCGTACTTAAGCCGCTCAAATTATTTGAGGATGCGCATTAACCTAAAAAAATCAGTTGATCGCTAAGTTTAGCTGTAACTTGTTAAATAATATGCTTAAGCAAGTTTTTCTATTCTCACCAGATGGGTGAGAATATTACGACCAGATTTTCCACAAAATCCGTGCTCAACTGATTTTTCTAGGATTAAACTATAAAACCATTAAATTCTCAGTTTTAAAGCATTTACATATCCTGAATTTTTACTTACGGCGACTAACTGTGAGTAAACCCATCAGTCCTGTTCCAAATAGCCAAACGGCTGCGGGTACAGGAACAGCTGATACAGCGCCACATCCAGCATGTGAACCAACGCCAAGACAAAAGTCTCCCCAGTCAGCTGATGCAGCACCAAGCAGAAAAGTGGCATTTTCAGGAGCAATAAGTAAATCTCCCTTTAGCTCCCAGTTTTCAGCATCATCATAGTTAAGAGTGAGATTTGCAAGATCATAAGCCGTTGCGCTAAAAGAAATGTTATTTCTTAAATACCACCCACTCGGGGTTCCCGGCACGCCAGCATCATCCCAGGCTGCTGCGCGAGAAAAAGCACTGTATTTAAGTGTGAAATCGCCATAAATGAGAGTGCCGCCTGTATCGCCATAGAAAGGCAAGGTAAATGCCTGAACTCCGGTCAGCCCCATAGAGCCAGTACCTGCTAAGGTGTCAGAGTCAATCGCAAAATTCGGTGTCGTTCCTTTAACAAAGCGGCCGGTAGCCTGGCCTGTTGGGTTTGAACCAATTGATGTAATATCGTGAATCAGATTGACCGCAGAAATTTCCATATCCCCGCTATTGTTGATGAAGTACCCTGATGTTTTGGAAAGGTAATCTGAGTTGGCTGTGTTCGAAAATTTGCTAATAAAATAACCAGGATGCTCAATTGAAGTGGGAATAGGGTTGCCTTGCTCATCAGTATCTGAGGTGCCATAAAGAGCAATAGCATCTCTGTCAAAATTGAATCTAAAAGTACCGCCGCTAGTGGCATTCAAAATATTGGCATTGGCTGATAGCGAGGTGATTAGCAGTGAGGTACCTGCTAATAAAATTGAGGTGCAGCTGTTCTTTTTCATTATGTATTTCTCATGTTTTGGATTGGATGTTGACGTTTTAGTTTGATGCCCGAATTTAATGGCCTAGCCTGTCTTGCTGAAAGTTTTATAAAAAGCAAAGGTCTGCGATAGCTTGCCTACCATGATGCAATCTTTATTCAAGATAAATGAATAAAGATTGCTTGGCTATGAAGATGCCACAGACTATATTGTGAATCGGCTTTGTTTAAACCCAGGAAGTAAGGCTTTAGTCCCGCATAATTTTGGCGAGGCTAAAACCTTGCTTCCAACATATAACCTGTGGTTTGTTAATAGCTATGTAAGGTTAAGCACTTACTTTAGTTAGGCCTTTTTTTCTAGAACTGACAAGTAAGCCACTAAGAGCCGAGCCAAATAGCCAAACAGCAGCCGGAACGGGAACAGATGAAACTGTTGCATTTAAAGTGAAATCACCAACATAATCGCCTGCAGACATACCAAAAAACGGCGCAAGATTAGCATTTAATTTTGTTTTTCCTGTTATGGTAAAACCGCCTGCAGAATTAGAACCCAAAACTAAATCTGTTAGATCAAAGGCGGCAAAACCCAAAAAATCAATTTGATTGACTGTTTGCCAAGTGTTTGCGGTACCGTCTAAGCTGGCAGAGTCTAGAAAAAAATCACCCGTATCGGTGTTTGTAGACAAGATGGAAGCGCCAGTTGTACCGATTTTCCCCGTTGCCGTTGTGGCGAAGTCGGTTAAGGTCAAGGCAGTGTCATCGTATTGAAAATCAGTCGCTATGCGCGCTCTTGTACCAGGGTTGACCACGGTAGCATTATTAATACTGGCGATAGCGTCTGAATAGAGGGTAACGTTGTTTGCCGCATTAACAATCGCCGTACCATTTGGCAATTCGGAATAAGATAGTCCATTATAAGTGCCACCGCTAACAACCTGGTCACTAAAGAAACCTGAGTACCCAGCCGCTACACCAGCAATACTGGTGTCATAATGTATTTGAAATGTTCCGCCTGTAACAGTTTGCATTGTAGCGTTTGCACTTGCTGACCCTAGTAGCAATAATGCACCACAGGTAGCATTTTTTAAGTTAATTCTATTCTGATTCATAATTGTTTATTTTCTTTTGATATAGTTAAAGATGTATACAGGCATAAAGGCAGACCTAACGTTCTTATTGCCCATAACTGTTTGCAGCATCATTGACTCTCTATTTCAAGCTTCTGAAATATATCATTGACCTAAAGCAATTTAAGTCTGATGCCATACAATTCCGCCATGCAGAATGTACATGTCCAATCCATTGATACTCACTTTTCCTTAAGTGATGAAATCCCCTTTTTCCTAATTTCTTTATGCGACCTGGAAAATAATACTTCCCACTTTAGTTCGTTATTCTGCTGATGATCTGGTGCGAACAGGTTTATTGGCGCATGATTTTTAGAAAACCTTATTAATAAGCCGTATGAGAGCGGAACTAGATCACAAAAAGTATAAATATTTAGCGGTTATTTTATGATTTATTTTTTTATTATTGTTTAAGTTGTTGAAAATAAAATAATAAATTTAAATTGATTGTTTTTTAATGGCGAAGAACATGGTGCAATGCCTGCCGAATTGATAGAGGTGTTGTTTGGTGGGAAGAGATTTTTCTATTTCCATAAAAATGGACAGAAGAAAAGTAGCAATAGGTGCTGGTAATGATTTTTTTTCAGTAATGTATAGTTTTGTATTTATTGTGTTTTAAAAAAAATATAGTAAATATATGGTTTTTTTGTGATCTGTTTCACATTTCAAACGGCTTATAAATAACAGATAAGCTGTTTATATTTCCTCTGTTTAATCTGAAACTAAATTGATTTGCAACAAGTGGGCAGACAAAAAATAACTATTCCTAAACTCAACTTAACAATATCTAATACTATGAATAATTATAAAAATCATATTTCACGGGCTTCATATTCTTTGATTGCATTATTTTCTTCGGCCTTGATCTCGCCAGTATTTGCTCTATCTATCTCGGGAGGAGCAATGACATTGAATATTGATGGCTCAGCTTTAGCATCAGCATTTACTCATAATTACCTGCCAGATAGGCCTTCTTTTTATCTTGAAGAGTATTTTGATTCGGTACAGGCTGTCAGTCGAACACCTTTGCAGTTGGTAACTGATCATATAATTCCTGGCACTGGGAAAATATCCGGAATAGGGCGTCAATTTACCGTTAATAGTTCAAGCACCACGGGGTTAAATAAAGCCACCAACTTTAATTTTGACCCAAATGATCTGGAAGGAACCGCTTCGGGTGAAATTGGTTTAGGCGGCGCTATGCGTTTTCGTTTAAATAAATCTTTTGTAATTAATCCTGAGACAGGAGAAGAAGAGACGAATCGGGCAATTACTGGCTACTTAAGTTTGGAATATGATGCTGACAGTGCTGATCCTGTAGCTGGACATTCAGGCTGGACAATTTTTAATCACCATTCTTTTAGAGCAGATGTATTTAATTTAGATAATGTGACAACTACTCAAACAGGAGGCGCATTTACCCTATCGGGTAAACTTGCATTAGCACATGGATTTGATCATTTGGGAGGTAAAACAGGGACGATCGTAGGGGACTTTAATTTCCAAACAACTGTAGTGCCTGTTCCGGCAGCTGTTTGGCTGTTTGCCAGTGGTTTAGCAGGGCTTTTTGTTTCCAGAAAGAGAAAAGTGCTGACACAGCCACTATAAAATCTTGCAGACTAATATATTTACCATGCTGCATTGCAGTGAGCGACCATATAAAGAATGCGAATTTTACCCAATGTCGTTAAATTAAGCATAAAACATTCGGAGGAGGGGTTTTAGTCCCTACAAATACAGGACTAAAGCCCTGTCTCCTAGCTTAGTTAGCTCTATAAACCTCTTCTTAACTTAATGACATTGGAGTTTTACCCTACTTTATCCCAAAAGAATTAGAATTTATTATGAAAAAAAATCGACTATATAGTTTTTTAAGCATTGCCGTTCTGCTGCTTACAAGCGAGCTGGCAAATGCAAATATCGTTTTAGGATTTGATAATCCAGTACAAACAGGAAACTCAATTGATATAAATATTGTTATATCAGGATTAGGTTCTGGAGCCAGTCCCTCTATATCAACTTATGATTTAGATGTTATTTTTGATAATAGCCATTTATCCTTTTCAACAGTTAGCTTTGGCGACGCAGTATTGGGAAATCAGCTGGATATTTTAGATTTAGGACTGAATGAAGCAGGTGCCTCTGCTACGAGTGCTGGCATTGTTAATATTTACGAAATTTCTTTGGACGATGCCAATGAGCTAAATGGTCAGCAAGCAGATAGCTTTGCATTAGCCACTTTGACATTTGATATTTTAACAGTTGACAGCAGTCAGTTAAGCTTTTCAGTAAATGATTTAGGGGATGCAGATGCCAATTTTCTAACAGCTGATCTAACAGACATTACAGTGGCTACAGTTCCTGTCCCTACTGCTTTTTGGATGATGGCTAGCGGTTTGGCCGTGTTGGTTCGAAAGAAAGTTTAATCGAAAAAAACTGTTATTGACAAAAATGAACACAGGTGGGTGGGTTATTTGCATCCAGTTGGCTAAACGTTAAGGAAGACTGCTTTCATTGTACTGGGTGCTGTTTTGTATTTTGAAAAATGGCACTGTCAGTTGATAAAAGTGATTATAAATAGAGCACCGTAGGTTTTTCTGTGAAAATAAAACTTATGCAGTCCACTAACAAAATCAAATAACAGCTTAAAAAATAGATGGTAATTAGCCTGGAAAATACGGTTTGATAGGTCATCTGTCTTTACGTCCGAATAACAGTGCGCTAAAGCTATTTTTGGCAAACAGGACAAAAATAGCTGGCTCTTTGAGCAATTTTTAACTGTTGAATTGGCGTTGAGCATTTAATGCACTGTTGATTGGCACGTCCATAAACAGCTAAAGACTGCTGAAAATATCCAGGCTCCCCCTGTTCATTTACAAAATCCTTTAAGGTGGTTCCGCCTTGGTCTATAGCTTGCTGTAAAACAAGTTTTATATACTTGGCAAGTTTTTGATAACGCTTTAGCGATATTCTGCCAGCCTGTCTTGTAGGCAGAATGCCAGCCATAAAAAGAGATTCACTGGCGTAAATGTTGCCAACGCCAACCACGTTATGTCCATCCATAATGAATGATTTGACTGTGGTTTTTCTGTTTTTTGATAAATGATGAAGATGAGTGCCAGTAAAATGTTCGGATAGCGGTTCTGGACCTAATCGACAGATGAGTTTGTGCTGATGAATAGGTTCAGAAGTGGCTAAAATTGCACCGAATCTTCGGGTATCATTAAAGCGCAAGACCGTTTTATCGGTAAACACAAAATCTACATGGTCGTGTTTGCCTGGAAAATTGTCAGTATTAACAATTCTGAGGCTTCCAGACATACCTAAATGAATAAGGACTGTTTCAGCTGAACCGGTCTTCAGCAAGCAATATTTTGCTCTTCGGTTAACTGACTCAATAACTTGTCCAATAAGTAATTCCGATAGGTTTTTAGTAATAGGCCAGCGTAATCGACTTTGTCTGATAATGATATCAGCTATAGTTTTTCCTATAATATGAGGGCGAATGCCATTACAGGTGGTTTCTACTTCAGGGAGTTCTGGCATTTTGACCTAAATAAATCAGTATGAGCACGGATTTTTCACAAAACCGTGAAGCGTAATACACTCACCCATCTGGTGAATAGTGAAAAACTGGATTAAACAGTTTATTTAACAAGTTACAGTTAAACCAAGCTTTCAACTGATTTACTTGAATGCTGTTGATATGTAGGGCATCTCTTGTAGATACCCTCGATGATTATTAACGCCGTTTCCGTTTGCGCCAAATAATAAAACCCATAGCCATAAGCAATAATGGCAGAACAAGCCAGAAAGCCAAAGCCAATAACGGCAACAGACATTTTACTCAATTCCAGCGTTTTTCCTGGCGATATTTTTGGGGTAATTTCAATAAACTGATCATCATGGGTCAGCCAGTTGATAATTCTGAAACCCAGCTCAGAATTGCCAACATTGCCTAGATATGTATTGGATAAAAAATCAGTATCACCTATAGCAACAATGCGCTGCTGGTTTTTATCTGTAAAATTTCGGGTTAACGCGTAGGCAATAGTTAAAGGACCTTGCTGTTCGTCGCTGTCTACATCAAAGCGGACATTACCTGCTATTTCTCCTGTTTCTGTCCATGATTGCGGTACACTGGCAAGCAGGGCTTCCGCTTTAAATTCGCTTTCTCCATCAATCGTAAAAGCTGCACTTTTAGGGAAAACAGTAATGCTATTAAAGTTTGTGGCGATAGGGTGATGTGTATATTCACTGACTAAAACAAACGACGGATCATCAACACCATAAAGACTGGAACTTTTATCGACTATGGTGCCGGGAAGTTTAGCAATGCCTATCTGCTGTTCTATGGTATTTAAATGCTGATTGCCTGGATCAGTCATTAGCAATAAGTTGCCGCCTTTGCCAATGTAGGCTTTAATAATATTCAGTTCGCCTGGCAATAGGGCAACGGCTGGAGAGGCCAGTATTAAAAGGGATGAATTGTCTGGAATAGTCGAAAATTTTGCTAAATTAATGGTTTGGACTTTTATTTTATGCTGTTCCAGTTCTTTTCCAAATAGTCCTAAGTCAAAGTTGGCTCGACCTACAGGTGAGCGTTCTCCATGGCCAGCTAAAAAGGTAATCCAGCGTTCCTTAGTGTGAGCCAGCTGCAGCAAGGCATTGGATAAGGTGGGTTCATCCAGGTAGGTTAGTTTTTCTGTGCGTCCCAGGTATTCAATAATAATTGCACCTTGCGGTCCTATATTAAGTTCACGGGTTTTCTCTGGAACCGTGGTCGGGTCAACAAAACTGACGGCAATATCATTTTTAAAACGGCTGTATTTATTAAGTAATTGAGCAATCTGCCTTTGCAATTTTTTTTCTTTAATATAGGCTGTAATGCTGATGGGCTCAGGTAGGGAGGCCAGTATTTCTTGAGAAGCTTTCGTCAGTGTATTACTGCTGTTAGCCGTTAAATCTACTTCTGCAGTATATAAGCGGCTAAGCCAGGCCAGAGATACTAAAGCTGTAAGAATGATTAGGGTAAGCAGCCAGTTTTTAATGCGGATACGCTGATGAATATGCTGGTTTATGTTCATTTTTGCAACCTATCGTTATCAAGTCTGCGAATACTTAAAATCAGAAAAGTCGCGGTAAATAGCAGGAAGTAACTGATGTCCACCGAGTTTAGCAAGCCACTTTGGATGTTTTGAAAATGTTTGAGTATTGATAAATAGTTAAAAAGGCTATCTTGCTGGTTTTCCAGTCCTGCTGTCCAGTCCAGTACCCATAAAAGAAGCAATAAGCCAAAGCTGCTGATGGCTGCAATGGTTGGGTGGCTGGCAATGCATGACATGTAAAGACCAATGGAGGCAAAGGCTGATACCAATAAGGACAGAGCCAGAATATTGCAGGCGAACTTGCCTAAATCAAGTTCGCCTCCAATCAGTAAAGATAAAGGCATTAAGCTGATAAGCAGCACAATAATTGTTAGCATGCCTAAAATGCCAAAAAATTTGCCCATAATAATTTCGGTGCTAGATAGTGGGGCAGAGAGCAAAAGTGATAAGGTTTTATTGCGTCTTTCTTCACTGACTAGCCGCATGGTAAGAATGGGAGTGATCAGCAATAACATAATCGAGGCATTGCCAAATAGTGGCAATACGATAATATCTGTAAGGCCAGGTGCATTGTCAATATTGGCTAGCTGTGCCTGAATGGAGGTGAATGTTTCAATCTGGGTTAAAAAAAGATAGGCAAGAATTAATTGTAAAACAGCTAAAATTGACCAGGCTAAAGGAGAGATAAACAGTGTTTTCAGTTCTCTGGAGGCGATGGCAAATATCATTTCGATTGCTCCGCATTTTTAGTCGTCAGGCTAATAAATATGTCTTCTATAGATTGTTGGATGGGTGATAGTTCCATTAACCCCCACCCTGCATTAACGATGATTTCGACAATAAGTTCTGTTGGGTTGCTATTGCTGTCGTGATGGATAAAATAATGAGTGTCTGTAGGGTTTTCGATACTGCTGATACTGCTGATTTCTGAAAAATAGTTCAAATTAATGGATGACCGGGTAACAACTTTAATAGTGTTCGTGTTCATGCGCTGATTTAAGCCGCTAATGGTTTCTTTTAAAATCAATTTGCCTTGGTTAATAATTTGTACATGAGAACAGGATTCCTGCACTTCTGATAAAATATGGGTAGATAGAATAATGCCATGCTCATTGCCCAGTTCTTTGATTAAGGACCGTATTTCTTTAATCTGAATAGGGTCAAGTCCAACGGTGGGTTCATCAAGAATAATGATTTCAGGATTATGCAAAATGGCCTGTGCAATGCCAACGCGCTGTTGAAAGCCTTTGGATAGATTAGTGATTAGCCGTGTGGCGATTTCATCAAGTCCGCAACGTGATTTTGCCAGATTTATGGCCTGGCTTATCTCTCTAAAACCAAGTCCATGCAGTCGGCCGCAGTATTCTAAAAACTCATCAACTGTCAGTTCTTTATATAATGGCGGCGTATCTGGTAAATATCCTAGACATTTTTTTGCCTGTTTAGGCTGGTCTAGCAGGTCAAAGCCATTGATATGGATTTCTCCTGTACTGGGTGCAAGATTACCGCAGAGCATTTGCATTGTAGTCGTTTTGCCAGCTCCATTTGGCCCCAGAAAGCCGAGCACTTCCCCTTTAGCTAGAGAAAAGCTAACATCATCTACTGCGCAATGATTATCATAATAACGGCTAAGGTTTTTGGCTTCTATTAATAATGCTGTCATATCATTAAAGGTGCTATTGTTCTGTGGAGAGTTGCTTTAGCCTGTATTCCCTTGTTATCCGTTCAGGCCTTTAACCAATTTGGGTCAGCAGAAATTTTATTTCATTCTGAAGCTTTTTGCGAAAAAATAAAAATTTCCAGCGTGCGCCGCCACATTGTCGCCATAACATTGTGGCGCGAATGCCAGCCAGCAATAATGCTCTGATTTTATTGACGGTATTAGGCTGAGCTAGATATTCCTGCTCTCCATTGACCATAATCCGAGGCTGCAGTGTACTGATCGTACTATGGTAAAGGTCACCTAGATTGGCTAAAACATTCTCATGCAGTATGCCAAAATTTTCTGACTGGGCCTGCGCTATAGAAATGCCTGTACTTATTTTTGTCAGCATTTCTGGACGATTAGACAATTGCTTTTCCAGAAAAACCAGAGAAGCTGCGTAGCGTGCCTGTTCAGGATCTGCAATGGTCTTGCTTATTAGCTGTTTTTCTAGCTGTTCCAGTCCAGGCTTAAGGTCAGAAAGCTTGCCATAGATATCAAGTACGCTATCAGAGTCAATCTTTAAAATGCTGTTAATAGATGTTTCTATGGCGACACTGTCTGCCTTTCCAGCGGTTGCCAGCTGCTGAACCAGTAGGCAGGCCTGTGATAAGCCTGCAAGGGCAATAGTCTGATTGGTAATGGTGTTTAAAGACATGAGTGTTATTTGCAGGCAAATTGCGTTGGACATTCTGTGTTTACTTTATTCCCGCCCTTAATCCATAATTGCATGCCGCCGGCTAGATGGTGAATATTTTTCATGCCTAACTGCTTAGTTAACATGGATCCAACCTTACCACTTCTGCCGCCTGATCTGCAAACAAGGATGATGGGCTGGTCTGCTGAGCTTTTTAACCGATTCAATTCAGATAGCCATTTCTCAGCGTCATATTTTCCATCTGCTGAAAAGAATTGCAGTTTATAGCTATTTGGAATAGTTCCTGTGGCCATCCATTCTTTTTCCGTACGGATATCTATGACTAAAGCATTATGATCTTTTTGCTGCGAAATAAGCTGTTCTGCTGATAAATTGACGAGCTCCTCGGCAGAAATAAGTGTTGAGAAAAATGAGATGAGTAGAAAAAAAGCGAATTTTATTTTCATAGGATTTATTTGGTTATTTTGTCTAAAGCAATAAGTGTATAATCAAACCATTATGCACCAAAAGCTAGTTTTATTTTTTTTAAATTGAATGGGAGAGAGAAATGTCAGAATCAGTATCATTAGAAGTAACAGGAATGAAATGCGGCGGTTGCGAAACTACTGTTAAGAAGAAATTGAATGCGATGGAAGGCGTTATTTCAGTTGAAGCGATGAATAAAGAAAATAAAGTAGATGTCGAATTTGATTCAGATAAAACCAATGTAGAGGCTATTTCAGCAGCAATTACAGAAGCTGGTTTTAAAGTTGAATAAGATGGCTGGAAGCAAATAGCCATCTGCCAGTGTACTTTTTTTATCTGTCTTCGGTCTTGTTGCTTTGGTTTTATAGCCAGCCATGTATCCTATGAAACAAGACCCAAGGCTAACAAAAGTTTTTTTAGAATAGGTAGGTTATTTCTTTCCAATTGCCTAAGTAAGATCAGGCTGAAATTTTCCCCGGGGGTAATCCATGAGTGAAGCAAAACAAGAAAGTCCAGCTGATGAGGGCTTAAGACTATCCATATTAGGTATGAGCTGTGCCGGCTGTGTGGAAGGTGTTGAGACAGCATTGGCGTCAGTTGATGGTGTTGATTTTGTCAGTGTTAACTTTGCTGACCATACTGCATTGGTAAAAGGCAATGCAGATCCTGAGCTGCTAAAAAAGTCGGTACAGGAAGCGGGATATGATGCCGCTGTTATGGAAGGTCTTGAAGACCCTAGTGAACAGGAAGAAATGGAATTGCTGCGTTATGAGAAATTAATGCAAAAAGCCAAGGTGGCAGCTATTTTTGGCATTCCTTTAATGGTTTTTGCCCATTTAGGGTGGCTGCCTGAAATAAGTTCACCTGCCGGCAGCTGGTTTTGGCCTATCGTTGCATTAATCACTCTGGGGATATTAAGGTATTCCGGCGGGCATTTTTATTCAAGTGCAGTAAAGCTGCTGATGCATGGCCAGGCAAACATGGATACTTTAATTGCATTGGGAACAGGGTCTGCCTGGATATATTCCTGTGTCATCATTGACTATTCAAGCCATTTAACAAAATTTGCGCCACACGCATATTTTGAGGCCTCGGTTATGATTCTTGCCTTTATTAATTTTGGTTCTGCATTGGAGACTAAAGCCCGGGGCAGAACGTCTTCGGCAATTAGAGAGCTTATTGGTCTGCAGCCACGGACAGCCAGAGTGGTTCGTGATGGAGTAGAGCAGGATATTGCCATTGAAGAGGTGGGACTGGAGGAAACGGTAAGAGTCAGACCCGGTGAAAAAATTCCGGTTGATGGTGTCTTGATCGAAGGCCATTCCTCAGTTGATGAATCCATGCTGACGGGTGAGCCGATTCCGATAGAAAAAGTAGAAGGTTCGGAAGTGGTAGCTGGTACCATGAACCTAAAAGGCAGCTTCTTATTTAAAGCAACCCGTATCGGCCGAGATACTGCACTGGCCCAAATTATTAAAAGTGTGCGTAATGCCCAAGGCAGCAAACCGGCAATTGCCAAGCTGGCGGATAAAATATCCAGTATTTTTGTGCCTGTGGTTGTCTGCATTGCGCTGTTTACTTTTTGTGTATGGTATCTATTTGGACCTGAGCCTTCCATGGGCTATGCCTTTGTTACTTCGATGACAGTGCTAGTGATTGCATGTCCTTGCGCTTTAGGTTTGGCAACACCTATATCTGTTATGGTGTCGGTGGGGAGAGCTGCGCAAATGGGCGTTTTAATTCGCAATGGGGATGCTCTGCAAAGTGCAGGAAAAATTACCAGCCTTATTTTGGATAAAACAGGCACTGTAACAGAAGGCAAGCCAACTGTATCAACTATTGAAGCAATGGGAGAGTATGAGGAAGAATCTGTATTGCGTTTAGCGGCTAGCATAGAATCAGGTTCTGAACATCCATTGGCTGCAGCCATTTTAGCGGCCGCCGAAGAAAAGCAAATCAAACTGGAAAAAACTGCAGCTTTTGAAGCCATTGCCGGACATGGAATTGCGGCCGTTATTTCAGACCAGCAAGTACTTTTTGGCAATGAAGCCTTAATGGCAGAAAAAGGTGTTGAATATACTCAATATATAGAAAAAATTGAGCAATTATCTGCCTTAGGTCAAACGGCAATGATGTTGGCTGTTAATAAAAAAATAGCCGGTATCATTGCGGTCTCTGATCCGATTAAGAAGGATTCTGCCAAAGCCATACAGAAATTAAAAGACCAGGGTGTCCGCGTTATTATGGTGACAGGAGATAATGAAATTACTGCTAAAGCGATTGCCATGCAGGCTGGGATAACAGATGTTAAAGCGCAAGTATTGCCAGATGATAAAGCTGCTGTTGTTAAACAGTTGCAGCTTGCTGGAGAAACGGTCGGGATGGTGGGTGACGGGATTAATGATGCGCCTGCCTTGGCTCAGGCCAACGTTGGGTTTGCAATTGGTACGGGTACAGATGTAGCGATTGAGAGTGCAGACATTGTAATACTGCAAGGCTCTTTGTTAAAAGTACCGGAAGCTATGGCTTTATCCAAAGCAACTGTTAGTAATATCAAACAGAATCTATTGGGCGCATTCTTTTACAATACAATCGGTATTCCTGTTGCGGCAGGTCTGCTTTACCCGCTGTTTGGGGTTTTGCTGAGCCCAATGATTGCGGGAGCTGCAATGGCCATGTCATCGCTTACTGTGGTAACCAATGCCAATCGGCTGCGTTGGGTTAAGTTGAGTTAGAATAATGCAGGAACATGCCCGTCTAGTCGCCGGTGATATAGCTGTATAGCCCAAATTGAAAAAATCATCTTTGAATTGAGTATAAATGAACTATGAGTAAACTGAAATGTGCGGTTATTGGTACTGGCTATTTAGGCAAATTTCATGCTGAAAAGTATGCTTCTTTAGAAGGCTGTGAATTAGTTGCTGTTGTTGATATTAATGAGCAGGCAGCTAAAGAGGTTGCTGATAAGCACGGTGCAGAAGCGCTAACCGAATACAGTTCTTTGTTAGGTAAAGTGGATGCCGTCAGTATTGTTGTTCCAACCAGTCTGCATCATAAAGTTTCCTGTGATTTTTTAAATGCAGGGATACACGTTTTAGTTGAAAAACCCATTACTGTAACTGTTGAAGAAGCTGATGAGCTCATTGCGATTGCCAAAGAAAAAAATGTCATTTTGCAGGTAGGGCATTTGGAACGGTTTAATCCGGCTGTGATGGGCTTGGAAAGGGAAGCAAAACCCTTATTTATAGAAGCACACCGCCTTGCTCCATTTAATCCCCGGGCCAATGATGTCAGTGTAGTTCTGGACTTAATGATTCATGATATTGATATTATTTTAGCACTGATCGATTCTGATATAGAACGTATTGATGCCAGCGGAACTGCCGTATTGACGCAGGGAGATGATATTGTAAATGCAAGGCTTACTTTTAAAAATGGCTGTGTCGCCAATGTAACTGCTAGCCGAATCAGTATGAAGATGGAGCGGAAAATGAGAATGTTTAGACCTTGTTCCTATATTTCCGTTGATTTTCAGAATAAAGTATTGACCAAATATAAAACTGGGGATAAAGAGATGTTCCCCGGTGTGCCTGAAATAGTCAGTGAAGAATCCACCTTTGATGGAGGTGATGCTTTGCTGGAAGAGATCAGGCACTTTGCAGACTGCATAAAAACAGGGAAAAACCCACTGGTTTCAGGTGAAGCGGGCCGACGTGCTTTGCAAACTGCTATCCAGATTACAGATTTGTTAGATAAGAACTTAATTGATCCGAGTTTGCTGGGTGCAGGCTTAATGGAGGAGAAAGCATGATACCAATGGTTGATTTAAAAGCTCAATATGTTGAGATTAAAGATGAGATTGAGCGGGGGCTTGCAGAAACAATAGAGAATTGCTCTTTTATCATGGGGCCAAATGTACAGGCGTTTGAAAAGGAGGCTGCGCAGTATCTAGGTGTAAATCATGCTATAGGCTGTGCCTCTGGCACGGATGCCTTGCATCTGGCTTTACGGGCAGAAGGCATTGCTGACGGCGATGAAGTCATTACCAGCGCATTTACTTTTATTGCAACAGCTGAAGCCATTAAATATGTGGGGGCAACCCCCGTTTTTGTTGATATTGATGATAAAACATTCAATATTACTGCAGAAAATATTGAGAAAGCCATTACACCCAAAACTAAAGCTGTCATGCCAGTACATTTATTTGGCCAGCCTGTAGATATAATCAAAATTAAGGCGTTGTGCGATAAGCATAATCTAAAATTGATTGAAGACTGTGCCCAGTCATTTGGTGCAAGAGTTGATGGGCAGCAGACGGGGGCTATAGGGCATGCATCTGGCTACAGTTTTTTTCCCAGTAAAAACTTAGGTGCATTTGGTGATGGCGGTTTAGTCGTAACCAATTCTGATGAAACGGCAAAAATGCTTAAAATGCTGCGTAATCATGGTTCTGATGTACGCTATTATCATGATGTGATTGGCTACAATAGCCGATTGGATGATATGCAGGCAGTGGTTTTACGTGCTAAATTAAAACGTATTGATCAATATAACCGGGCACGTCGGCATGCGGCACATTTGTACTCAGAATTAATGGCTGACTTGTCATTAACTACACCTTTTGAAGATGGAGTAGGAGAGCATGTCTATCATCAATACACATTATTGTCTGACCGGCGTGATGAAGTGATGCAGGTATTGCAGGACAGACAGATTGGCTGTGCTGTTTATTATCCGGTTCCGCTGCACCAGCAGAATGTTTTTAAGGAGGCGTGTGCAGGGTTGTCTTTGCCTATAACAGAGTCGGTGGCGGCGAACTGTTTTTCTTTGCCTATTTGCCCTGCTTTAACTGATGAGACGGTTAAAGAAATTGTTATGGTTATCCGTGGAGTGTTAGCAGCCTAAGGAAGGGGACTGTTGATTATTAGCCCAAGGTTTGTCGGATTAGGCGTATCTGTATAGACCGTTTTTTCACCAGATAAGCATGCCGGAAAGAACAATGTCATCATCAATGCTATCAGCAGTCTCTTGTTCTAGCTGATATGAGCTATTCAGTGAGTGCTGTTGATTAATCTTGGCAGTTTTTATTTGATCTAACCATTGGCTTAGCGAGATTATTTTATCAGATGACAGTTTCATGAGTTTGTATGTATATTATTTTTATCTTATATTCTACTTAAAAAAACATGAATAATATGTGAATTAGCTCACTTGTTTTTTTATAAAAATGAACTATATCACGTTCTTATCATAATTATGTGAACTGAGTCTCACTTATCAGGTTGTTTCAACCCTTAAAGGAATTTATTTCTTTTGAATAAAAATCATACTTCTAAAATAATATTCAGTGCTGGAGAATCATCTGGTGACCAACATGCAGCCAATATGTTTAAAGAACTGCAAAAGCTGATGCCTGGTATTGAGGGGGTAGGCATGGGCGGAGCAAAAATGCGACAGGCGGGTATTAATATTCGTTTTGACTCTTCAGGCATTGCTGTTATTGGTTTAGTCGAGGTGCTAAAGCATTATGCTGAAATTAGAGCCGCCTTAAAATTGATGAAAAAATTGCTGTTATCTGAAAAGCCTGATTTACTGGTTTGTGTGGATTACAAAGAGTTTAATTTAAAACTGGCGTACTTTGCTAAACAGCAGGGAATTAAAGTTTTATTTTATGTAAGCCCTCAAGTCTGGGCCTGGCGACCGGGCCGAGTGATTACTTATGGTAAAGCCATTGATATGATGGCTGTTATTTTTCCCTTTGAAACAGCCTATTATGAAGCTGAAAATGTTCCTGTTACTTATGTAGGTCATCCCTCTGTTGACAAAGTGCACCCCCTACGCAGCAAAATGGAAGATTTATCTGAGTTTTCTTTGCAGGCAGAATATCCTGTGGTAGGGATACTCCCTGGCAGCAGGGTAAATGAAATTAAGCGGATGCTGCCAATTATGCTGGCGAGTGCTGAAGAGCTAATGAAAATACATAAAAATATTCAATTTGTATTGCCTCAGGCTGATTCAATTACTGACGAGCTGTTACAAAGCTATCTGCAGGCATCGACAGCAAGTATAACAGTGATTAAAAATCAGCCATACGATGCTATTCAATGCTGTGATGCGATTATGACAACATCCGGAACGGCTTCGCTAGAAATTGCTCTATTGCAAATACCGATGGTGATTGCCTACCGCTTATCAGCGATCACCTATTTTTTTGCTAAATATTTGGTCAATACAAAATTTATCGGGTTGCCTAATATTATCGCGGGTAAAGGCATTGTAAAAGAGCTGATACAGCATGATGTTACTGTTAAAAAATTGGTTGGAGAAATTAGCCGAATTTTACAGGATAATTACTATAGAGAAGAAATGCTGGAACAACTTGCGATTGTTAAAGAAAAACTGGGAGTGGGAGGCGGTTCTAAAAATATGGCAGATTTGGCTTTTCAGATGCTAGAAAGCTGAAGTCCTGAACAATAATAAAATTACTTATCTAAATCCTACTTCATATTCATTTCTTGGGAACCCAAAGCCCATCAGTAACCATCATTCTAAAAAATCAGTTGATAGCTTTAGATTATGCCAATCTGCTAATTTCCCCTAGATCAGTGCCAGGCTAAAACATAATATTTTTTTTATCATATTTACGATAAAGTTTTTGTATTTACCTCATTTGGGGTGAACTTATGTTCAGCTGTTTCTCTCCCTTAGCTTGGCTAAATTTGTAGATTTACTAAATCTATTCTGCTGATTTCTTGATGAGAGTAGACAAATTAACTCAGAACTGCGATAATTTGTCGCTTTTTAGCGACGTTTTTGAAAGTTTAGAGGGTAATTTTATGGTTAGTAGACGGGAAGTTTTAAAATTTGGAGCCTTGGGTGCAGGGTCGTTATTGGTTAGCCCACAGGGCGCTATTCAGACAGCCAATGCAGATTCTTTAGAATGCCAGCCCGCCGTTATAAAAAATGGGGTAAGAATTGCTGATTTTTCAGGTACAAAGTGGAGTCCCCTGTGGAGCAGCAATCCTGCTCTTGAAAGAGACTACAATGTTACCCAAGGTGTTCACTCACGTACCGGGGCAAGAACAATGCTTCGCTGGGGACCAATATCAGATAGCTATGAAGACATACATATCAGGTATACAGACCTGCCGGGTCAAACTCCTCTTGTTTTAAATGGGCGGTTTGGCATATGGGTGTACTGTGAAGCTCAGCCAGGCTATGGGCCGGGAGAAACAACTGACAGCGTACTGGATATTGTTTTGACAACTGATCCGGGGGGAGATTTTTCTAATGCAATTGACATTGGATTTAATTCCAATCAGATAAGAGAAGGGTGGAATTTTCTAAAATTTGTAGAAAACTCAGTTGGCCATCCTATGGGAATTGATAAGAATTATTGGGGTGATGGATCTGATGGAGATATTGTCAATAATCCGGTTTATGAAATTCTAATCTATTCAGAACATCAAGATATAGGATTGACATGGTATTTTGATTCGCTTTGGACCGATTTTGAGACGACGCCCCAAATAGTGCTTGGCTGTGACGATTATGGTTCTGACCTGTTAAATCATTGTCTGCCTAAATTTCAGAGCTATGGGTGGCGAGGCTATGTTGCGGCACCTTACCGTGTATGGGAATCAGGACCAAAAGAGGTTACGGACTGGAATCAGACGGCGCCTATGCTCACTGCCATGGCTGATGCAGGCTGGGATATAATCAATCATACGGTCAATCACCTGAGAATGGGGGATTTAACCAGTGCTTCGGAGATACAATATGAAATTTATGCACAAGATACCTGGTTGCGTTCTTTAAAGATACCGACTCAAGGTTTAAAGTTTTTTGCATCTCCGCAAGGGTCAACTTCCCGTCTATCTGAAGCAACTATAAAAGCTTCGGGAATCGAAGCTCAAAGGCATTTCAGAAAATGGAATACTTCTGTGACCCAGTTTGGAATAGATAATCCCCACCATATGGGTTCTCTAGGGATGGAGGATATTAATTACGCTCAGACTTTTGAAAAGATCAAAAAGAATATTGATATTATTGTCGCTTATGAAGACACTCTTCACCTATTTTGGCATAAGCTGATTACACAGGGTGACCCAGGCGATGGTACCGGAAGCACGGGTTCTTATTCCACAATGTACCAATCAAACTGGGATATGACAATAGAGTATATTAGGAGTTTAGAATTGGCCGGAGTAATATCTGTTCCAAAAGGTCTTTCCGGATTTTATTAACTTTATCGTTTCAGGAACTTCGCCATCCTAAGTAGCGGAGCATATTTCATTTAACTTTCTATAGGAGGGGCTTTAGCTGCCGCTAAAAATGGTTCAATTGCGACTAAAGCCCTCCCTGTTTTAAAAATAAAATGTTTACTTTGATGTGTTGTTGCTGTATTAACTAAAGTAATTATTGGCCATTATTAAACCCTTTATATAAAGTCATCCAAATGATTTTAAGGTCAAACCACAGAGACCAGTTTTCTATATAGAACAAATCATACTCTAGCCGGGTTCTTAAACAGGTATCCCCGCGCCAGCCATTTACCTGTGCCCAACCGGTAATGCCAGCCTGGACGATATGCTTCTGCATATAGCTGTCTATTTCATGCTTGAATTGATCGACAAAAATAGTGCGTTCTGGGCGTGGCCCTACTATTGACATATCGCCTTTTAATACATTGATAAATTGAGGTAATTCATCAAAGCTGGTTTTACGGAGGAATTGTCCAATTTTAGTTTTTTGCTTGCTTTTAGCGTTGCCCCATATATTATCTTTATCGATATTGACAGGCATTGATCTGAATTTTAGCATTTGAAAAACTTTGCCATTGCTGCCAACACGTTCCTGCTTATAGAAAATAGGGCCAGGGGAGGTCAATTTAATGGCAGTTGCGATTATCAATAGCAGCGGGCTGATAATAATCAAAATTAGACTGGCCAAGACTTTATCTTCCAGCCATTTTATCAGCCGGTTGGCACTGCTCATATAAGGACGGGATAAATTAAGAATAGTCATGCCGTTAATATCTGCCGTAGAGTGGTTAAGTAGGCGCAAACTGGCGATGTTGGGAACCAGCTTTACTTCAACCAAAACAGAGTGCAGCTGGCTGCACAGGTTTTCTATCTGTTCTATTTCTTTAAGGGGCAGAGTGATCCAGACCTGATCTATTTTATTTTCTTTTACATAGGGAATAAGATCTTTTATTTCTCCTAAACAGGGCAGGTGCATTTCATTTCTCATGGCAATGTCAAAAAAATAGCCGCTTATTTTTAGTCCCATCCAGGGAGCCGACTGAATTTTTTTTGTCACTTCTTTGCTTAAATCGCCACTGCCAACTAGAACGATATAGCGTAAGTTATAGCCCTTGGAGCGCATTTTATGTAAGACACTACGTAAAGTTAAGCGCATGGCTACTAAAGTTATAAAAGTACTTATGTACCATAAAATGAACCAATGCCTAGAAAACTCTGTCGCAGTCTTTGTGAAGAATATAAAGGCTAACAGGCCAAGAAGGGAGCAGCTCCAGCTGAATAATAATGCGCGTATTTCTACTGCAATGCTGGCTTCCCTCCAGCTTTGGTAGACATTAAATTTTGGAAACCACCAGGCACTAAAAATAAAGCCCAATACAATAAGGGTTAAATAGTTTTCTGGCATGTAGCTGTCATAAGCAGGGAAGTGCTTGATAGGTTCTAAAGCAAAAAAACAGATCATGCCGCTGGCAACAATAATAAGGCTATCAACCAATTTTATGCACAGAACTAACGCACTGGCATTTTCTTTCATTGAAGGGGTCATGGAGAGTAGGTGTTTTTTTAGTTTGTAAGTAATTGCTTTATCATTCGACTAACTGGCATTCATTGTTTCTATGCTTAGCATCACTGCCATTAAGTTAAATTCTTTGGTGGAGCTTTAGCCGCGATTTCTCTTGATCTGGTTATGGTCGCAGCTGAAAGCCATTTTTACCAAATACTTAACTTATATGGCCGTGATGCTGGACATGGATATTATCTAACACACAGAGAAAGTTTTATGAAAGTGTCAAAAGTTTTATTATTGTTATTAATTATAGTATTGATAGCCAGTTTTTTTATCTTTGATTTGAATCAATATTTATCCTTAGACTTTTTAAAGCAGCAGCAGACGAAAATTGAAGCATATCGCAGTGAATACCCTGTCTTAACGATTGCTATTTATACAGCAATATATATAGCTGTTACGGCTTTATCTTTGCCCGGAGCGACTATATTGACATTGGCTGGCGGCGGTGTTTTTGGCGTAGTTTGGGGTACCGTCATTGTCTCTTTTGCATCTACCATAGGTGCCACATTAGCTTTTCTTGCTGCTCGGTTTTTGTTCCGTGATGCGGTGAATGCACGTTTTGGAGCACGTTTAAAATCAGTTAATGAAGGCATTGACAGGGACGGTGCATTTTACCTATTTACTTTACGCCTGGTTCCTGTATTCCCATTCTTTATGATCAATCTAATTATGGGATTGACTAAACTTAAAATATGGACTTTTTATTGGATTAGCCAGCTAGGGATGCTTGCTGGCACAGTGGTGTATGTAAATGCAGGGACGCAGCTGGCAAAGCTGGATTCGCTTGCGGGTATTTTTTCTCCTGCTTTGCTGGGTTCATTCGCTTTATTGGGAGTGTTTCCGCTGATAGCCAAAAAAATCATTGATTCTATACAGGAGAGGAAAGTGTATAAGCCTTGGAATAAACCTGATAAATTTGACAATAACTTAATTGTTATTGGCGGCGGTTCTGGCGGGCTGGTTACTTCTTATATAGCCTCAGCAGTTAAGGCGAAGGTAACCTTGATTGAAAAGCATAAAATGGGAGGAGACTGTCTAAATACAGGATGTGTGCCATCAAAAGCTTTGATTCGGTCAGCTAGGTATTTGTCTCAGATAAAACGCTGTAAAGAATTTGGCATCAAGATGGCTAAAGTAGAGTTTGATTTTTCTGATGTTATGGAACGGGTGCATAAGGTTATTAAAACCATAGAACCGCATGATTCGATTGCACGTTACACTGAATTGGGTGTTGACATTGTCGAAGGCGAAGCTAAAATCACTTCCCCTTGGGAAGTGCAGGTAAAGACAGCGGATGGTGTTAAAACTCTAACTACACGTTCAATTGTAATTGCAGCCGGTGCACGACCCTTTGTACCGCCAATTCCGGGTCTTGATCAAGTTGAGCCATTGACTTCGGATAATATCTGGAACCTTAAAGAGCTTCCAAGACGCTTGTTGGTTCTTGGCGGCGGCCCTATCGGCTGCGAGTTGGCGCAAAGTTTTGCCCGTTTAGGCAGTCAGGTAATACAGATAGAAATGCTTCCACGGATTATGATGCGTGAAGATTCTGAGGTGTCGGAAGCTGTGATGGCAAAGTTTAAGCTGGAAAACATAGATGTAAGGGTAGGACATACAGCTAAAGAATTTATCATTGAAAAGGGTGAAAAAATAATGGTTGCTGAACATGAAGGGCAGTCAATCAAAATTCCATTTGATCAGGTGCTGGTGGCTATTGGCCGGACTGCCAATGTAAGCGGTTATGGTGTCGATGAGCTGGGCATTGCACTGTCACCGAGAAAAACCATTGAAACCAACGCCTTTCAGGAAACCAATTATCCAAATATATATGCCTGTGGCGATGTGGCAGGGCCTTATCAGTTTACTCATACAGCGGCGCATCAGGCATGGTATGCGACTGTAAATGCTTTATTTGGTCAGTTTAAAAGGTTTCGTACCGACTATTCGGTTATTCCATGGTCGACTTTTACAGACCCTGAAGTGGCCAGAGTAGGACTAAATGAACAGGATGCCAAGGAGCAGGGTATTGCCTATGAGGTTGTGCGTTATGACATTGATGACCTTGATCGGGCAATTTCAGACAGTGAAGCACATGGATTTGTAAAGGTATTGACCCGGCCGGGTAAAGATAAAATTTTAGGCGTGACCATTGTCGGGGAGCATGCAGGAGATTTGCTTGCTGAGTTTGTTTTGGCGATGAAACATGGTTTGGGATTAAATAAGATATTGGGGACTATCCATATCTACCCTACTATGGCAGAAGCTAATAAGTATGTTGCCGGTGTCTGGAAGAAGAAACATACCCCGAAGGGCGTGTTAAAATGGCTGGGGCACTATCATGCCTGGCGTCGTAGCTAATGCGACACTAGTTTGGCAGGAGGGGGGGCAGTCACGAATGAGATAGGATCGAGAGAAATCGTGACTAAATCCTCGCACCTTAACATAATGGTAATGATGTTCTGTGTAGGGACTATAAATATATTTGCGGGGGAATAATGAGTAACACGGCGATAAATGAATCGGTACAAAACTATTATGGGCAGGTGCTAAAGTCCAGCGAGGATTTGAAAACTAGCGCTTGCTGCACGCTAGATGCAATGCCTCTGTATTTGCGCCCGCTACTTGCTGATTTGCATCCCGAAGTGATTGCCCGCTATTACGGCTGCGGTACACCTTTGCCACCTGCTTTGGAGGGCTGTACAGTGTTGGATTTAGGCTGTGGAACGGGCCGTGACTGCTTTTTGCTATCCCGTTTAGTGGGTGAGTCGGGGAAAGTTATTGGCATCGATATGACTGAAGAACAGCTGGCTATCGCCAATAAATATCGTGACTGGCATGCTGAGCGATATGGTTATGAGCAATCTAATGTTGAATTTAAACAAGGCTATATTGAAGATTTGGCGACAGCAGGGATTGCTGATAATTCCATTGATATTGTGGTTTCAAACTGTGTAATTAATCTGTCTCCTGATAAAAAACAGGTTTTGTCAGAAATATTGCGTGTGCTAAAGCCAGGCGGAGAAATTTATTTTTCAGATGTTTATGCCGATAGGCGCATACCGAAAACACTTAAAACGGAGCCTCTGCTATTGGGAGAATGTTTGGGCGGTGCTTTGTATTGGGAGGATTTTCGGCGCATAATGCAGGCGTTGGGCTGTCCTGATGTGCGGATGATTAAACATAGCCCCATAGCTCTGGAAGACCCGGAAGTAGAAGCTAAAATCGGTATGGTTGAGTTTCAGTCGATTACTATCAGGGCATTCAAAATTCCGTTAGAAGACCGCTGTGAAGATTTTGGCCAGCTTGCCATTTATAAGGGTACAATTTCTGATCAGCCGCATGCTTTTGATTTAGATGACCATCATCATTTTGAAACTGCTAAGCCTTTGCGAGTGTGCGGCAATACCTTTGATATGCTGGCTTCTGGGCGTTTTGCCCAGCATTTTGAGCTTTTAGGAGATAAATCTACCCATTTTGGACTGTTTGACTGTGCACCACCTAATGCCAGTTTATCGCTTGAGTCTGGCATAGCTTGCTGTTAATTAAGGTATGAGCGGAGCAATTGCAATTTTTGTTAAAACGCCAGGGCTTTCTCCTGTAAAAACACGGCTAGCAGCTACTTTGGGACAGCAAAAAGCGGAAGAATTCCATCTGACTTCGGCCCGCGCTGTATCTTCGGTAGTTCAAAAGCTTAGCAAATTGGCTGATGTGCATTGTTATTATGCAGTTGCAGAACAGTCAGCAATAAATCATAGCAATTGGGAAGACTTGCCCTGTCTATGGCAAGGTGAAGGTGGACTTGGCGAACGAATGGCCAGTATTTATCAAAGGCTATTAAGCCAGCATGAATTTGTGATACTCGTGGGTGCAGATATTCCGCAAATGAATTCTTCTGAGTTGTTGAATGCATCGACATGGCTGGCAGATACTGAACCTGTGCGGTTGGCATTTGCTCCTAGTTTTGATGGCGGTTTCTGGTTAATTGGCGGTAATTGCAAAATACCGCAAAACATTTGGACTGATGTTATCTACAGCAAAGCTAAAACAGGTACTCAATTCTTCAATAAAATTAAGCCATTGGGTAATATTAAAATATTATCCTGTTTACGTGATATTGATGAAGTGCAAGATCTGATTCCATTGCGGAAAGCCTTGTTGGATTTATCTGAACCGCTTATGGCCCAGCGTGATCTTCTGCAGTTTTTAGATACATTACCCTTATGGTTAAAAGGATGAAAAATGCGTGATGCTAAACCTTTGCTGCTCGACAGCGATTTTCCTAAAATTAGCCATGGTCTTTTGAATACCCTGCAAATGAATCTGGGATATTTGTGCAATTTGAGCTGTACCCATTGCCATGTCAATGCAGGACCCAATCGAACCGAGTTGATGAGCCGTAAAACTATGGAAACAGCACTGCTGTTTGCGGAAAAGCATAAAATTGAAAACCTGGATTTAACCGGCGGGTCTCCTGAAATGAACCCGAATTTTCGCTGGCTGGTAAAGCAGGCTAGAAGGCAGGGGCTGCATGTAATGGATCGCTGTAATCCAACCATTTTAGTAGAGCCGGGCTATGAGGATATTGCTGAATTTTTAGCTGAACAGCAAGTTGAAGTGATAGCTTCATTGCCTTGCTACATGGAAGATAATGTTGATGCACAGCGTGGAAAAGGCGTTTTTACTGCCTCAATTAAATCCTTAAAAATGCTTAATGATTTGGGCTATGGCGATAAGGAAGGCGGCCTGACTTTAAATTTAGTTTTTAATCCTCAAGGCATGTCTCTGCCTGCGCCTCAAATACAGCTGGAAGCGTCTTATCGACAGTTTTTAGATGAACATTTTGATCTGCATTTTAATCAGCTGTTTACCATTACCAATATGCCTATTCAGCGATTCGGCGCTGTATTGCTAGCCAAAGGTCAATTTGAAGATTATATGAATTTGTTGAAACAGTCCTATCAGGCAGAGAATCTTGATCAAGTTATGTGCAAAAGTCTGTTAAGCGTTGATTGGCAGGGCTATGTCTATGACTGTGATTTCAATCAAATGCTGGAGCTGCCCATAACAGGAAAAGCCACGCACCTGAGTCAATTATTAGAGTATATGCCCGAAGGTCTGCCTATCGCAGTTGCAGACCATTGCTATGGCTGTACTGCCGGACAAGGATCTAGCTGTACTGGTACCTTGAGCTAATTGCTATCAGTTATATAATTAAATCTGAAAACCCAAACCAGTCAATGGGCAAATTCTCATTTGATTGAACGGTATAGTTAGGCGCCAGGTCATCAAGAACACATCGCATTTCAGAATAGTCCTGGTCTATAAGTTCCTGGTCTATCTGTTCGAATAAGTCATTTGTTTCATTAATTGTATGCATGACCCCAACCTCTGGTGATTTGGTAAGTTGAGTTCATTGTGTCTGTTTTGATCGCTTTTAGCTGTGAAATATTCACACTTCTGTGGTAAATATTTCACAAACCATTTATTGCTTTGGGGTCAAAATAGTATTTTTCGCCGGTTTGCTATCGTCAGTTTCCGGATAATCCTGAGTATAGTGCAAACCTCTGCTTTCTTTACGTGATTGGGCGCTGCGAATAATCAATTCGGCAACAATCACCAGATTGCGCAGTTCCAATAAATCACTGGTAACTTTAAAAGTTCCGTAGTATTCAGCAATCTCCTCTTTTAGCAGCTCAACTCTTCGCATGGCTCTGCTCAGGCGTTTGTCGGTACGTACGATACCAACATAATCCCACATAAAATGACGTATCTCATCCCAGTTATGAGAGACCACAATTTCTTCATCAGAATCGCTGACCTGTGAATCATCCCACTCGGGCAAAGCCAGGGGAAGAGACATTTGGGGAAGTATATCAAGGATATCAGCCGTGGCTCTTTCTGCAAAAACTAGGCATTCAAGCAGGGAGTTGCTTGCCATTCTGTTAGCACCATGTAAACCCGTATAGGCAACTTCGCCAACTGCGTATAGGCCTTGGATATCAGTGTGGGCATTTAGGTCAGTTACCACACCCCCGCAAGTGTAGTGGGCCGCTGGGACTACTGGAATAGGCTCTTTGGTAATGTCTATATCTAAAGAAAGACAATGCCTATAGATAGTGGGGAAATGCTCAATAATAAAGTCTGACGGTTTGTGGCTGATGTCTAAATAGACGCAGTCAATTCCGTGTTTTTTCATTTCATTGTCTATGGCTCGGGCAACAATGTCTCGTGGAGCAAGTTCAAGCTGGGCATCATAATCCTGCATAAAGGTAGAGCCATCAGGAAGAATAAGTTTCCCCCCTTCGCCCCGAACGGCTTCACTGATGAGAAAGGAGCGTTCTTTAGGGTGATAAAGGCAGGTCGGGTGGAATTGCATAAACTCCATATTGCCGACTCTGCAGCCTGCCCGCCAGGCCAAAGCAATGCCGTCGCCGGTAGAAATCTGAGGGTTGGTAGAGTATAGGTATACTTTGCTTGCACCGCCGGTTGCTAAAATAACTATTTTGGCTGCAATAGGTTTAACTTTGTCTATTGCAGTATCAAGTACATAGGCGCCTTGGATTCTGAGCTCGGTTCCTTGCTTTTTATTGGTAATTAAGTCGACCACGTTGTGATTTTCTAACAAAGTGATGTTGGGGTGAGCTTGAGTACGTTCAATAAGGGTTTTTGAAACGGCCTTTCCGGTTGCATCTGCTGTATGCACAATACGACGATGGGAATGCCCGCCTTCTCTGTTTAAATGGAAAGATGTTTCCCCGTTTTTTGACTGTTTCTCGGTAAATTGAACGCCCTGTTCCTTTAACCATTCTATATTTCTTTTTCCCTGTTCAACAGTGACCCGTACAGCATCTATATTGCATAAACCTGCTCCGGCCGCCAGAGTATCTTTAATATGTGATTCAATTGAATCATTTTTATCAAATACTGCAGAAATACCTCCTTGAGCATGAGATGTGCTGCCAGAGTTAAGTCCGACTTTTGATAAAACTAATATTTTTGCATTGTCAGCGAGCCTTAGAGCTAAACTTAAACCAGCGCCACCACTTCCGATAATGAGGACATCGCATGCATTTGTATTAGACATTTAAAAAATAAGATTGTGAAAAGATTGCTATATTTAATGAATATTAACACGATGTTAATTTTTTTTGTGATAATAGAACTAATAGAGTTAAATCCTGTCCACACAAACAACAGATAAAAAGCGTGAAAGAACAAAAAGGGAATAATGCGGAGCTGGATAAAGAATTAGTGCTGAAAGTGCAGCAAGGTGATAAATCTGCCTTCGATTTGCTGGTAATTAAGTATCAGCATCGAATTATTCAGCTAGTTAATCGCTATGTGAAAGACCCTAGCGAAGCGCAGGATGTGGCTCAGGAAGCTTTTATTAAAGCATATCGGGCTTTACCCAATTTTCGTGGTGACAGTGCTTTCTATACCTGGCTGTATAGGATAGCCATTAATACGGCTAAAAACTATCTGGTTTCTCGAAGCAGGCGATATTCTGATTATCAGGTTGATATTCAGGATGCAGAACAGGTAGGAAATGCACCTGAACTGAAGGGACTGGATACACCTGAACATTTGTTAATGAATGATGAGATTGTCGAGGTTGTTAAGGATGCAATTGATAAGCTGCCGGAAGAAATGAAAACGGCGATTATGTTAAGAGAATTTGAAGGCTTGAGCTATGAAGAAATAGCTGAAGCAATGGAATGTCCAGTGGGTACTGTACGTTCTCGTATTTTTAGGGCGCGGGAAGCTATTGATGAAAAATTATCTCCATTGCTCAATTAGGGGCTGATATAAATGAATACAGAAATAAATCAAAAAATTTCACAGTTTTTAGATGATGAATTAACCGTTGCAGAACTGGATGAGTTATTAGTTAAAATTAAAAAGCAACCTGATTTGAAAAATAAAATGAATCGGTACCAGGTTATGACGCAGGTTATGAAAATGGATCATGCCGTTATGGCTAATGTGGGTTTTTTAGATAACATTAATTTACAGCTTGAACGGGAGCCGAATTATTTGCTGCCAGTTCAGAAAGAGAGAGAAAAACAGAAACAGTTTTGGCAAAAAACTTCTCTTGCCGTCGCTGCATCTATTGCCTGCATTGCTGTGATAATGTCTCAGAAAAGTGTAATGCAACCAAATGAGCAGTCTCTGCAAACAGTTGCTTCATTGGAAGAAGCTATAGAGGTTCCGCCTGTTCAGATGGTAAAGAAAAGGCAGGATTCGCAGCATGAACGCTTTAAAGCATATTTGCAGGCACATAATGATGATTTATACACCCATGGCTCGTTAAATGCTTATCCTTTTGCTCAGGTAGCAAGTTATGGTCAGGAATAGTTAATATGCTATTTCGAGTATTACTGGTTTTTTGCCTATCTACAACAGTTTCGCTAGCTGATCAACCTGAAGATAAAGCTCTGCAATGGCTGCAAAATATGAGCCAGGCAATGAAAATGCTAGATTATCAGGGAACGATTGTCTTTTTAAAAAATGGCCGGCTTGACACCATGAAATATAGTCATGCAATTAATAATGGCTATGAGCAAGAACGTTTAATATCATTAAATTCGCCCATGCGCGAGGTGATTCGGGAAGCAGGAAAAGTTCGATGTCTGTTTAAGAAAACCAAAGAAATTGTACTTAATCATCGCCCAGTAAGTGATTCTTTTATTATTGACTTACCTGATGACTTTTCTGCGATAAAATCTATTTATCGAATGGTGGTGCTAGATGATGAATCTGTTGCCATGCGTTCTACATACGTTGTCTCTATCGAACCAAAAGATCAATACCGATATAGAAGAAAAATCTGGATAGATAAGCAGTATTTATTACCCTTGAAAATGGAAGTTTACGACCTTTCGGGGGCAACAGTCGAACAGGTGCTGTTTACTGATATACAGGTGGGAAAAAAGCAGAGCCTTATTTATGCAGACGATGAGATAAAAGATGCTAAGGTGAAGCATCTTCATCAGGCTGAATTACTGCCTATTAATCAGGCCGGTTTTGTTTTACAGCAATTGCCGCTAAACTTCCAAGTTGTATTTTTCACTCGAATTAAAAATGATGACTCTGGACATACGGTTGAGCATGCATTGTTAAGTGATGGTTTTTCATTGGTCTCTGTGTATGGTGAGGCTAAAACTAAAGATATCCAAGAAGGGCTGCAAACCTTAGGTTCAGTTAAATCATTTACCCGGGTTATTGATAGCTTTCAGATAACTGTGCTGGGTGAAGTGCCTGTAAGAACGGTCGAGTTTATCGCGCAAGGCGTTAAACTGAAATAAGCCATCGTACTTCCAATAATCTCTTTTTTCTTTTTCTCCTTTGGGGAGCTCATGCTTAAAAATATAACGTGGTCTTTTTTTCTTTTAATGCTGATTAATTTACCTGTAAATGCTCAGTTGCCTGATTTTACCGATATGGTTAAAGAGAGTGGCGCTGCGGTTGTTAATATCAGTACTACACAAAAAAAACCGGAAATCAACAAACAGCTAAACGGACAGCAGCTGCCAAACAATATGCCGCCTGAAATGGAGGAGCTGTTCAAACATTTTTTTAAACAGCCTGGCGGTGGATATGAACCCAGAGAAACCAGTTCGTTAGGCTCTGGTTTTATAATTTCAGCAGATGGCTATATTTTAACTAACCACCATGTAGTCAATAACGCCACTGAAATTATTGTCAAATTGAAGGATAGACGCCAGTTTGTTGCGAAACTGATTGGGTCTGATGAAAATAGTGATATTGCTCTGCTGCAAATTGAAGCAAAACATTTGCCTATTGTTAAGAAAGGTTCTTCAGCACAATTAAAGGTAGGGGAATGGGTGTTAGCCATAGGAACCCCCTTTGGCTTTGAGCAATCTGCGACTGCTGGCATCGTCAGTGCAAAAAGACGTAGTCTGCCCGGTGGCAATTACGTACCTTTTATTCAGACAGATGTTGCAATCAACCCGGGAAACTCTGGTGGGCCGCTTTTTAATATGAAAGGTGAAGTGATTGGCGTGAATTCGCAGATTTATAGCCGTTCAGGTGGCTATATGGGATTGTCCTTTGCTATTCCTATTGACGTGGCAATGAATGTTGTGAATCAGATTAAGAACAAAGGATCTGTTTCACGAGGTTGGCTGGGAGTACAGATTCAGGATATAACCCGAGAATTGGCCGAGTCTTTTGGCATGGATAAGCCTTATGGCGCTCTAGTCGCTAAGGTTGTAGCTGATAGTCCGGCAGAAAAGGCCGGTTTGAAAGTTGGTGATGTAATTGTCGAATTTGATGGGCACGAAATTGCGACGTCCGGAGCACTGCCGCCAGTGGTAGGATTAACTGCAATTGATGAAAAGGTCAAGGTTAAAATATTTAGGGATGGAAAAAAGAAATCTATAGCCGTTATTGTTGGTCTGTTACAGAATGGTAAAACAGTAGTAGCGCAAAAAAGTGAGCCAGAAAAACAGGTTAACCGTATGGGGCTGATAGTGACTGAACTATCTGAAGAGTTACGGGATCGCTTGGAAATAGCTAAAAATGGCGTCATTGTTCAGGAAGCTAAAACGGGAGCAGCTCTGGATGCTGGCATTCAAACAGGCGATGTTATTTTAAGAATTCAGAATAATGTTGTTCGGGGAGTGGCTGAGTTTGATAAAATGGTCAAAAAACTCCCAACTGGCCGGTCAATTGCTGTTTTAATTCAGCGCAGAGGCAGCCCGGTTTTTCTGGCATTAAAATTAGATAAATAAACTGTGGATCAAAAAAACATAAGAAATTTCTCCATTATCGCCCATATAGATCACGGAAAATCAACGCTGGCCGACCGTTTTATCCAAATTTGCGGAGGACTGAGTAGCAGGGAAATGGAGGCGCAGGTTCTTGATTCTATGGATATTGAGAGAGAGCGTGGCATTACCATTAAGGCGCAAAGTGTTACTTTAAACTATAAAGGGAATGATGGTATAACCTATCAGCTGAATTTTATTGATACGCCAGGCCATGTTGATTTTTCATATGAAGTTTCCCGTTCTTTAGCTGCCTGCGAAGGTGCCTTATTGATTGTCGATGCCGCTCAAGGTGTTGAAGCGCAGAGTGTAGCAAACTGTTATACGGCAATTGAACAGGGACTGGAAGTGGTTCCTGTATTAAATAAAATTGATTTGCCCTCGGCCGAGCCTGAGCGCGTCATCACTGAAATTGAAAATGTTATAGGAATTGATGCCAGCGATGCACTTAAAATCAGTGCAAAAACAGGGATTGGCGTAGAAGGTGTTTTGGAGCAGGTGGTGGAGCTAATTCCTGCGCCAGAGGGTGATGCAGATGCACCGCTGCAGGCCCTGATTATTGATTCCTGGTTTGATAATTACCTTGGCGTAGTTTCACTGGTTAAGATTGTTAACGGCAGTGTACGCAAAAAACAAAAGCTAAAGGTGATGTCGACGGGAAAAGCCTATCTGGCAGAGAAAGTTGGCATTTATACGCCAAAACAAAAAGACACTGATGTGCTAAACACGGGGGAAGTTGGCTTTATTGTAGCTGGCATCAAGGATATATACGGTGCTCCAGTAGGTGATACCATCACTTTGGCAGATAATCCGGCGACAGAAATGCTTGCTGGTTTTGAAAAAGTACAGCCGCGTGTTTTTGCAGGTCTATATCCTGTCAGTTCTGATGATTTTAACAATATGCGTGAAGCGCTGGATAAATTGCGCCTTAATGATGCCGCACTTAATTTTGAACCAGAAAGTTCTCAGGCTTTAGGTTTTGGTTTTCGTTGCGGGTTTTTAGGCATGCTGCATATGGAAATTGTGCAGGAACGTCTGGAACGCGAATACAATATAGACTTAATCACCACGGCACCGACTGTTATTTATGAAGTCGAAACGCATGCAGGCGAAGTGTTAATGGTTGATAATCCGGCTAATTTGCCAGATTCAGGGTCAATTGAAGAAGTAAGAGAGCCCATTATTTTAGCAAATATATTAGTGCCTCAAGACTATCTGGGTAATGTAATTGGTTTATGTGTTGAAAAGCGCGGTGTACAAAAAAATATGCAGTATGCGGGAAACCAGGTTTCATTGAGCTACGAACTGCCGATGAGTGAAGTGGTATTAGATTTCTTTGATCGCCTAAAATCAGTTAGCAGAGGGTATGCTTCATTTGACTACGAATTTTTACGGTTTGAACCGGCTCCCCTGGTTAAATTGGATGTATTGATTAATGGTGACAAAGTAGATTCATTGTCAGTTATTGTACATAAAGATTTAAGTCAGACTCGTGGCCGTGGCTTGGTTGAAGTGATGAAGGATTTAATTCCTAGGCAAATGTACGAAGTTGCAATACAGGCGGCCATCGGTTCTAAAGTAATAGCCAGATCGACAGTTAAGGCAATGAGAAAAAATGTAACGGCTAAATGCTATGGCGGTGACATTTCTCGTAAGAAAAAACTGTTGGAGAAACAGAAAGCAGGTAAAAAGCGGATGAAGCAAGTGGGAAGTGTGGAAATTCCGCAGGAAGCGTTTTTGGCTGTTTTGCAGGTTAATAAAGAATAAAATGCATTTCGCTAAAGATATGCATAAAAACTTCTTAAATATAGCAATAGCAGTCTATTTCCTTTTTAACTATAACGATATATAACTTATGGATTACGATTTTTCTTTTTTTCTTGTTCTTGCAAGTTTAGTTACTGGCATTATCTGGGGTGGCTATTTATTATTTTTAAAGCTTTCAAAAATAGATCCGGCAACAAGAGAAGAGCCTCTGCTTGTTGAGTATGCCCACTCTTTTTTCCCCATTGTCTTTATTGTTTTAATTTTAAGGTCTTTTATAGCTGAACCGTTCCGGATTCCTTCAGGATCAATGATGCCAACTTTGCTGGTCGGTGATTTTATTTTGGTCAACAAATTTACCTACGGAATTCGCCTGCCTGTTGTAAATACCAAAATTGTTGAACTTAACGAGCCGGAACGCGGAGATATTGTGGTCTTTCGTTTCCCCAAGAACCCAGAGGTAGATTATATAAAAAGAGTGGTTGGCCTGCCTGGAGATAGAATTGCTTACTATAACAAAACGGTAACTGTTAATGGTAAGGCTGCTAAGCAGGTATCATTAGGCACCTATATAGGTGTAGGGCAAGGAAAAAACATGACGGGTGCTGAACACTTTATTGAAGATCTGACAGGGGTTGAACATAGCATATTAATTAAGCATGGGTATCCTTCAGTACAGGGCGTTTTTGTTGTTCCTGAAGGACAGTATTTTGTGATGGGCGATAATCGGGACAATAGCAATGACAGCCGATATTGGGGGACCGTGCCTGAAGCGAATTTAGTGGGTAAAGCTTTTTTTATCTGGATGAGCTGGGATTGGCAGCATAAAGGTATCGGTTTCGATAGAATTGGAACAATTTTAAAATAGACTAGACTATAAGGAGCAAGGGTTTAATAACTTCCGGAAAATGTTAAATTCTTGCTCCTAAGGATACTGTCAGTAAATTTTAATTTGGAGTGCTAATGACTTTTTCAGCTAAAAAACAGCGTGGGTTAACCTTTATCTCACTTTTTTTTATTTTGTCAATTCTGGCTTTTTTCGTGTTGTTGACTCTTAAAATTGCACCTATCTATATGAATCACAGTAAAGTGGTGAATGCGCTTTCTGCAGTGGAAAATATGGATGAAGTTAAAACCATGAGTAAGAATGAAATCATGAAAAGCCTTAAAAAACGCTTTAATATGAATTACGTTACAAAAGTAGATGCCAATGATGTTTCTATTCTAAAACAGGGCAATTATGTCAAAGTAGAGATTGAGTATGAACGGGTAGAAAAAATATTGGGAAATTTGAGCGTATTAGTGCAGTTTTACGATTTTTTTGAGGCAGGTGAACCCGAGTGATAAAAAAGCCTGATATTCTCGAAAAAAAATTAGGTCTGTCGTTTAATCATTCCGAACTTTTTATTATGGCTTTAACTCACCGTAGCATGGGGGCAGGGAATAACGAACGGCTGGAATATCTGGGTGATGCCGTTTTAGGTTTTGTGATTGCAGAAAAGCTATATGAAATGTTTCCGGCCGCTAGCGAAGGTGATCTGAGCCGGCTGAGAGCAAGCCTTGTCAATCAGGGAGCTTTGGCTGAAATAGCTAGGGAGCATAGTTTAGGAGATTATTTGATTCTTGGTTCCGGTGAACTGAAAAGTGGCGGGTATAGGCGGGACTCTATTTTGTCCGATGCGTTAGAGGCTATCATGGGAGCTTTATTGAAAGACCAGGGTACTTCTGTATGTAAAGAGTGGGTATTAAAATTATTCGCTAAAAAACTAGGTGGCCTGGATTTAAAAAAATCTCAAAAAGATCCTAAAACTCAATTGCAGGAATTAATGCAGTCAAGAAAATCTGAATTGCCAACGTATGAGCTGATTCAAATGACAGGGGCTGCACATGCACAAATATTTAGTGTCAAATGTATGACAAATATTAAGAATAATGAGTCTTGTATCGGTTCAGGCGTTTCTATAAAAAGGGCTGAGCAGGATGCAGCAGAAAAGATGTTAAAATTAATTAAGAAGCAAATTAAATGAATTGTGGTTATGTCGCGTTAATAGGCCGTCCCAATGTTGGAAAATCAACATTAATGAATCATATGCTGGGACAAAAAATAAGCATTACTTCAAGAAAGCCACAGACAACCAGGCATAGAATTTTAGGTATAAATACCACTGAAGCCGGCCAAATTATTTATATGGACACGCCTGGTATGCATAGAGTGGAGAAAAAAGCACTTAATAGATATTTAAATAAGACGGCTGATACGACCTTGTTAGGGGTAGACCTGGTTGTTTGGCTGATTGATGGCTTGTCTTGGCATGATTATGACGAGGTTATTTTTAATAAGCTTGAAAGGGCAGGGCTTCCAGTTATATTGGCTGTCAATAAAGTTGATAAAGTTAAGGATAAAGATAGCATTTTAGCTTTTTTTGCCAAAGCTCAAAAGAGATATCCGTTTACAGAAATGCTGCCCATTTCGGCATTAAAAGGCACTAATTTAGAATCGCTTGAAGCTGTATTGTTAAAACAATTGCCTGAAAGCGAATTGATTTATCCTGAAGATCAGATAACCGATCGTCCTGAGCGTTTTTTGGCGGCAGAAATTGTTAGGGAAAAACTAACTAGAAGGCTGGGGGATGAGCTGCCATATTCAATGACAGTAGAAATTGAGCGCTTTGAAGAGCAGAAGAAAATTACAAAAATTTATGCGATAGTCTGGGTTGAAAGAGACTCCCAGAAGAATATTGTGATAGGAAAGCAGGGAGAAATGCTTAAGAAGGTCGGAACGGATGCTAGAATCGATATTGAGAAACTGATTGATAAGAAAGTTTACTTGCAAATATGGGTGAAGGTAAAGAAAGGGTGGGCGAATAATGAACGGGCTTTGCACAGTTTAGGTTTTATGGATGAGTAACAGGTCGCTATAGCTTAAGGAGGAAATGTTTAGGGTGTAAGGCATTTAGCCTCGCCAGAGTTATATGAAGCTAAAGCCCCCCCCCTTTTTTTTTCAAAAGCCCCGAAATATGAATGATTCGCTAGTTCAGTTGCAGCCTGCTTTTATCTTGCGGCACAGGAAGTATAGAGAAAGCAGTCTGATTCTCGATGTTTTAACCAGAGATTTTGGAATTGTATCCATTCTTGCTAGAGGCGTGAGAAAGTCTAAATCAAAAACGGCTGGGGTGCTTCTTGCTTTTACTGCTTTAAAAATGTCTTATATTGGAAAGCATGAGCTAAAAATACTGACTCATGTAGAAATAGATGAGAATGCAGTTAAATTAACTGGAATTTCCTTGTATTGCGGATTTTATATTAATGAATTAGTTGGCTATTTTCTGCATAAAAATGATCCTCACCCCGAGGTCTTTGCAGAATATCAGCAGTGTCTGGCTTTAATGGCACAAACACAGGATACAGAGCAGATATTAAGATTTTTTGAACTAAACTTAATTGAATATATAGGCTATGGTTTTCAGTTATCTCTAGATGTAAAAACGGAGTCCATTGTGCAGTCTGCCGGAAAATATTTTTGTGACTGTGAATCGGGAATGTTATCCAGTGCAAAGGGTTATGTCAGCGGGAAGACTCTACTGGCATTGGAAGCAAGAAAGCCTCTTGATAAAAAAGAATTATATGAAGCAAAGCGATTGATGCGCTGCATTATTGATTTTCACTTGCAGGGTAGACATCTTAAAAGCAGAGCAGTCCTGGCAAAAATTATTAAACAAATGTGAGTTAATAAGGTTGAATAAACAAAATATTTTATTGGGCGTTAATATAGATCATGTTGCGACCTTGCGACAGGCAAGAGGCACCCGTTATCCCGATCCCATTCAGGCGGCGTTGATAGCAGAGCAGGCAGGGGCAGATGGCATAACAGCACATTTAAGAGAGGATCGTCGCCATATTCAGGATAGGGATATTGCCTTATTGCAGGAATTGCTGCATACGCGATTAAATCTGGAAATGGCAGTGACTGATGAAATGATAGCCATTGCAGAAAAGGTCAGGCCTGCTGCCTGCTGTCTAGTGCCTGAAAAGCGGGAAGAATTAACCACAGAAGGTGGGCTGGATGTGGCGTCAAACCCTGATAGAATGAAAAAATCCTGTCAAACCTTGGCGGATGCGGGTATTGAGGTGTCTTTATTTATTGATCCTGATTATAGGCAAATTGATGCGGCAGTTAGTGCAGGTGCTCCTGTTATTGAGCTGCATACCGGGTGCTATGCGGATGCAGGAAATAGTCAGATACTAAAAGCCGAATTAGTAAGAGTTCAGCAAGCCGCTGAATATGCATATAGTGCCGGTTTGCAGGTTAATGCCGGGCATGGTTTAACATTTCATAATGTAGAGGCTATTTGCCATATTCCAGAAATAGTTGAATTAAATATTGGGCATTCGATTATTGCTCAAGCCGTATTTTCTGGTTTACAGCAAACAGTCATTGATTTAAAGCGAGTTATGAGAGAGGCTAGGGCTATTGTTTGATAATTTAGAGGTTTATCAATTAACCTCTGCCGGTGACAGGGCTGTAAATCAGGATTGTATGGCTTATACAGTTTGCAGTGAATATGGTCTGTTTGTTGTTGCTGATGGTCTTGGCGGACATGAAGCAGGAGAAAAAGCCTCTCACTTTTTTTGTCAGGGCATATTCAGGCAGGCGCCAAAATATCAAAAATTGCTGCAGCAAGAGCCGCGAGAACGGACAAAAGATATTATGACCGCCTGGGTCGATGCTGCGATTGCTGAGATGAAATTGCTATTTTCAGGATATGAAGAAGGGGTCAATGCCCATACTACCTGTGTAATCTTATATCTTGATGATAATTTTTCTGTCACAGCCCATTGTGGCGATTCCCGTATTTATCGTCTGAATGAAAAAGAGGTGTTATGGAGAACAAAGGATCATTCACTTATTCAGCAGCAACTGACCGATGGCAATATCTCAGAGCAGGAGATGGGGTTGCATCCTGAACAAAACCAAGTATTGCGAACAATTAATATTCTGAAAATAAATCAGGCAGAGGTTAATATTTATCCTCCCATTCAGAAAGGGGAGACTTTTGTGCTATGCACCGATGGTTTCTGGGAGTTTATTAAAGAAAAGGATTTGCAGTTGCTTGCCGATTTGAGCAGTGGTAGAGATGAGCTAAGAAAAGTAGCGAAAATGATGCATCTGAGGGCGAATGGTAAAGGCGATAATCTTACTGCGCAGTGGATTAGGTTATGAGAAGCGATCCGTTACTGGGTAGCAATACCGTGCTTTTTAATGCGGTATAATAAAGTATCGCGCGATAATCCTAATAGCCGTGCAGATTTGCTGCGGTTGCCGTCTGTTCTTGCTAAGGCCTGATGAATCATGTCAGCTTCCAGTTCATCTAAATCTATGCCTCTTTCGGGCAGAATAAACACCGATTCGCTTGGTGCTGGTTGACAGGCAGTAAACTCATGGGGCAGGTTTTCTGGTTCAATTGACTGTCCTGATAGCAGAATGCACATGCGTTCACACAGGTTTCGCAATTCGCGTATATTTCCCGGCCAGCTATATTCACGTAAAACTTTAATCGTCTGTTTGCTGAATTTTGGCGCTACAAGAGAATAATTGCTTGAAAATAGAGATAAAAAGTGATTTATCAGTGTTTCAATATCTTCAGTACGCTGATTTAATGGGGGGAGTTCTATGGGTACCACATTTAGCCGGAAGTATAAATCCTGACGAAACGCTCCATCTGAAATCTGCCTAGTGAGGTCAGCATTGGTTGCGGCAATAATGCGGACATCGGATACATATGGTTTTGTTTCGCCAACGGCTAGACATTCACCTGACTCTAAAAATCGTAAAAGCTTAGTCTGAATGGCTAAGGGCAGGGAATTTATTTCGTCTAAAAATAGAGTGCCTCCGTCGGCAGCATGAAATAGGCCCTGTTTATTGGCAATAGCTCCTGTGAAAGCGCCTTTTTTATGTCCAAATAATTCCGACTCAACAAGTCCTTCGGGCAATGCTGCACAGTTTAAGGTTATAAACGGTTTGTCTGCCCGGGGACTGTCTTGCTGGATAGCTGTAGCCAGCACTTCTTTTCCCGTGCCAGTCTCACCCTTAATTAAAATGGTTACATCAGTCGCGGCAACCATTTTAGCGCTGCGGAGAAGGGATTCAAAAATAGGGGATTGACCAATATTTGAATTAAAGTAATCCATAAATAACTTAAGTTAATTGTTGTTAGGGTTAAAGGTGCTGTAAACGCAAAGGATAAAGCTCGGGGAATAGGGCAATTAATGCGATAAGAATTAACAGCAATCCAGTCACTTGCTTAAAGCGGTGCATTTGAGATAGCTTGGTTAAAACATTAGTCATTATACCCACCCCAAGTACCGATGGTAAAGTGCCTAGACCAAATGCAAGCATGGTAATGCCAGCAGTTACCGAGTTGCCAGTGGTGGCGGCTAAGGCAAGCGCAGCATAGACAAGACCGCAAGGCAGCCAGCCCCATACCATGCCAAATAGGTAGGCTTGGGTGTGTGTGCTAACTGGAATGAGCTTGCGTCCATAGGGTTCTATAAGCTTCCATAATCTTGATCCGGCTTTTTCAATATAGGCGAACCGAGGAAACCAGCCTGCCAGATAAAGACCTGCTCCAGCCATAACCGCGGCGGAAAGGTATTGTAATATTCGGAATCCGTATTCCTGGCCAAAAGGAAATATTAAAACAGCCTGCAGGAAGCCCGCTAACAACCCTGCAAGCATATAGCTGGTAATACGGCCAAAATTATAGTTAAGGACGTAAGGAAGCAGGCTTCGCCTGTTATTTCTGATTTCGGGTTTTAGGCTTAATGTTAACGTGCCGATAATAGAGCCGCACATGCCTATGCAATGAAGACTGCTGAACAGGCCCATAACAAAAGCGACGAAATAAGATGAGGTAAAAGCAAGATGAAATTCCATAGGACGAGAACAATAGCATATTAGAAGGTTGGATGGGGGGAAATAAAGCGGTGCAGAATAAAAAAATTATTTCAGGGCATATGACACATTAATGTGTGTTATATAACATAGTTTAATTGAATGAGGTCTGTTGTTTAATTGTAAGCTATTGTTGCTTTTGTACAAAAATATACTGGAATAAAATCTGCATATATTAATACCTTTAAGTTATGTAATTTTAAGCATTAGGGGATGAAATTGAAAACAAAACTTAGCCTGACGATAGCAAGTGTATTGGCATTACCAATCCAGGCGTCAGCAGAGCATGAGCAGCTGCCTACGATTGTTGTTGAGGGCAGTGCCATGCGTGCCGGTACTTTTGGAACAGCACCAGATTCATCAGGATTAAAGGATACTGCTTCTTTATTAAAGCGTGTGCCAGGGGCAAATGTAAATCGAAATGGTCCTTTGACTGGTATTGCCTCGTATAGAGGAATGTTTGGAAACCGCATCAATATTTCTATTGATGGTGCAAACATGAAAGAAGTTGGGCCAAACAGTATGGATCCGCCATTAAGTCATATTCCAGCTCCTTTAACTGGAAAATTAACTGTTTACAGAGGCATTGCCCCTGTTAGCAGTGGGATTGAGACATTTGGCGGCTCAATGCATGCTGAATCTAAAAAAGGCCGTTTCGCTGAAGGTGATGGCATAGAAACCAGTGGCACAGCATCTATGGGCTACGGCTCTGTTGAAGATGGCCATTACGGTGCACTGTTGGGTGCGGTAGCCAATAAAAACCACAAGCTCTATTTAAGTGGCAGTAAAGAACAGGGCCGTGATTACAAAATCAGAAATAACCAGAAACAGAAAAATACTCGGTATGACCGTGAAGCCTTCACAACAGGCTATGGCTACCAGCGTGAAGGCCATGAATTTGGTATAAATTACAGCAATAACAATACAGGGAATACAGGTACTCCAGCATTGCCAATGGATATTGAATATGTAAGAGGCGGTTTATATGATGCCAATTACAGTTGGGACATAGGTAATGGATATAAGCTTAAAACCAATATTTTCTACCAAAAAATGCGTCATTTGATGAGTAATAGCATTATGCGTGCAGGCGGTACGGCAATGATGGATGCGATGAACAACCGTACGCTAGTTGAAGCAGGGGGCGTTGACCTGGCTATTGATATGCCTTTGTTTGATGGCGTTTTAACTCTTGGCATTAATGGAGACCAGTCAAATCATGATGCTCATGCTGAAATGACAGACACTAGCTCCAGAAATAATATGTTTATGATGAACGGTATGCAGATGGCCGCCTCAGGAAACACCATGAAAATGAATTTTTTCAATGATGTGGAACGGGACAGATATAGTTTTTTTACTGAATGGACTGGAGAAGTAGCAGAAAACTTGTCTCTAGATTTGGGTGCCCGTTATGTCCATACCTGGTCAAATGCAGGAATGGTATCCGGCGGGATGAATATGCGTGACCGCAATGGCAATTTTACGACAGGCATGACAGATAGAAATAACTTTAATGCAGCCGATAGAATCCGTACCTTTAATGAAGTGGATTTGGCTGCCGTTCTGCGCTATTCAGTTTCTTCCAATTTGGATGTGGAAGTTGGTTTTGGCAGAAAAAATAGAGCGCCTACATACCAAGAGTTATATTTATGGACAAAAAATAAAGCCGTTGGCGGTTTTGCTGATGGAAATACATATCTTGGAAATTTGGATCTCAAACTTGAAACAGCCTACCAATTTGAATTTGGCCTTGACTGGCATACAGATAATGCATATGTAGCGCCACGCTTTTTTTATCACTATGTTGAAGATTATATTCAAGGCATTGATACAGCCGCTTCAGATGCCAGTACATCTATAAATATGATGGGCATCGCCTCAGGCGCCGATCTGCAATGGAGCAATATTGATGCACAATTATTTGGCATAGATTTAGAAGCTGGCTACACCTTTACTGATAATCTAAGACTGGATGCCGGTCTAAATTATGTTCGTGGCAAGCGTGTAAACGCTCCTACTGGCGATAGAGACTTGTATCGCATTGCCCCATTAAATGGAAGAGCTCAGGTAACTTATGAGCAGTCCGGATGGATGGGTGCGGTAGAGGGCGTTTTCTATGCTGATCAGGGGGATGTTGCCGGGTACAATGGCGAACAGAAAACCAAAGGCTATATGCTGCTTAATTTACGAGGAAAATATGAACCTTATCATGGGGTTGTTATTGGTACAGGGATTGAAAATGTTCTTGATTCAAAGCACTTCGATCATTTAGGCGGATATGTAAATCATAATAGAGCTAATGGCCGTGTTGCAATGCCGGGCCGTAACATCTATGCCACTTTAAGTTATAACTGGTAATTTATAACCTATAGCACATAAAAAAGCGCGGATAAAACCGCGCTTTTTTTAATGAAAGATATTCTATTCGCCAGTTAAAAGTTTTGTTTACTTTAAGGCGACGTTAAAACTGCGATAAAATCTGCTTCTGAATTTTATCTGCCATTGCTTTGCGGTTTTCAGCATCACGGATAGGGCGACCGACAACGATATAATCTGCTCCGTTCTGAAAAGCCTGCTCGACGCTAACCACTCGTTTCTGATCATCATCAGCACGATTATCAACAGGTCTAATGCCCGGTGTAATTACCAAAAGACGGTGATCCAGTTCTTCACGAAGCATTGACACTTCTAGCCCTGAAGAAACAATGCCATCACAGCCAATCTGCAAGGCACGTTTGGCACGGGATAACACCAAATCACGGACGTCGCATTTGAAGCCTAGGTCGTCAAGATCTCCACGGTCAAGACTGGTTAATGCGGTCACAGCCAATACTTTTAAATCACCCTTGTTGGCAGCAGCCGCTTCCATAATGGCATCGTTACCATGAATAGTAGCCAAATCTACGCCTTTGCCGCTTAATGCTTTAATTGCACGCCCAACAGTGGCAGAAATATCAAAAAACTTTAAATCGACAAAGACTTTTTTATCACGCTGTTTTAACCATTCTATAAAGCCAAAATAATCTCCGGACATAAACAGCTCCATACCGACCTTGTAGAAAATAACGGAATCACCTAATTCTTCAACCAGTGCTTGAGCTTCTGGAATGCTAGGTACATCCAATGCCATAATAAGTCTTTCTCGGACAGGAATAGGTTTTTTTGAAATAAATGATTTGGTCATAGAGTTGTTGTCAAAATGAAGAGTTTAGCCAATGCCATTAAGTTAAGAAATATTTATCCGATAAGCAAGTAAGACTATTGCCAGTCTGGTTTGCATGAGCAAAGTTAAAGCCCCCGCTTCCAGATTTTTGCCCTTAGCTTAGTGACACTGAGGATTTAACCGCCTATTTTACCAGAACCCCTAAAGATGAAAATGCTAAAATAGCCCGTTGCCTATAGAAAAAAGCTATGACTGTTACACTTGTACAAATGATTATAATCATCTTTAGTGGGGTCGGCTGGCGAATTATCAAACCTGCGGGGCTGACTGCAGATCCGACTCGGCTGGTTTTAACATCAGTTGTTTATTATCTGCTGCTTCCTACGCTAATCCTTGATGTTCTATGGTCGGCAAAGCTAGGTGTGCAGTCTCTGGAATTTAGCTTCTTAGGCATTGTAACAATTATGCTTGGTCTATTGCTGATAGGGAGCAGTCTGTCGCTGTTTAAACTGAAGCGTCCGCAGATAGGTGCTCTTCTGTTAGTGACTGCCTTTCCAAATGTAACGGCTTTAGGCTTGCCAGTTTTAGAGCAAGCTTTTGGCCAATGGGCACGGTCGGTTGCGATACAGATAGATCTATTTGCATTCTCTCCACTGGTTTATACTGTTGGGATCATGATTGCCAGGCATTATGGGGAAGATAAAGGCAGGCATAGGGCTATGCTTGCCTTTTTAAATACCCCGCCTTTTTGGGCTGCGATAATTGCAGTAATTTTAAATATCAATCATGTTGCCACCCCTGAATGGCTCGATGGCACACTGAAGAAAATGTCAGCGGCCGCAGTTCCTTTAATGCTGTTTTCTTTAGGTCTGGCATTAAGCTGGAGCAGTATAAAGATGCAAAATATACCTTATATGGTCCCTGTTATCGCAATTAAATTGCTATTGACGCCTTTCCTAGTGATGAAAATTCTACCCTTTTTAACAATGAGTGATGAGTATAAAGCCGCGGCTATTATTGATCTGGCTATGCCCAGCATGGTTTTAGGCATTGTTTTTTGTGATCGCTATAAACTGGATAGCGGGTTATATGCCATGGCCGTTATCGTCACCACTTTGTTTAGTATGATTACTCTGCCTTTTTGGTTTAGCACTTTATGAATACCCCGATAGCTGAAATATTCTCCCAGGGAGAAGAGGTTATTTCCGGGCAGGTTGCCGATACCAATGCAGCCTGGCTGTCCCAGCAGTTAGCACAAATGGGATTTAGCATTAGCAGACATACGGCTGTCGGTGATAAATTGCAGGATCTGGCTGATTTATTGGATGAAATTTCTTTACGTGCAGATTTATGCATTTGTACGGGTGGGTTAGGGCCAACTGTTGATGATTTAACCGCAGAAGCCGTTGCTCGGGCATTTAAAAGTCCGTTGCAATTGGATCTCATTGCATTAGAACAAATAGAAAGCTACTTTACTAAACGAAATAGAATGATGGCTGATTCAAATCGCAAACAGGCCTATTTTCCAAAAGGTTCGGTTCGGCTTGATAATGCAGTTGGTTCTGCACCAGGGTTTGCCATAAGAAATAAACGGTGCTGGTTTATTTTTTTACCGGGTGTGCCTTCAGAAATGCGCCATATATTTAATGAACTGGTTAAACACCAGTTGAACAATCAATTTGTGCTACAGAGAAGCAAGCTAATTGCCATTAAATCAATAGGCATAGGTGAATCAGATTTACAGCAAAAGCTTAATGACTATTCACTGCCCAGCACCGCGGAGCTAGGGTTTAGAGCAACGGCTGACGAAGTGCAGACGAAACTGCTGTTTGATGCCAGCACTCCGGAAAGCGAAATTAATGTCTGTGTTGAGCAAGTGGCCAAGATGATTGGAGATTCTGTTTATGCCATTGATGATTTGAATAGATCATCATCAGACCTTATTTCTGTTATTAATCAGCTAATGCAGGATAATAACTATACGCTGTCCATTTTAGAAACTATTAGTCAGGGTCTGATTGCAGCAAAGTGTATTGGGTGTGACTGGCTGCAGGCCTCGAGCTATTCGCAGTCAATGGAACTGGCAAGTGAGGCTGAGTCTGTTGCAAATGCATTAAGGCAGCGTTATGGTTCAGATATAGTGCTGGTTCAGTTAAAAAAGCAAATGGATCATAAAGAAGAAAGCATTGATTTATCTAATACGCTGTTAACGCCATCGGGGATGTTCCAGGAAACAGTCAGGGTAACCGGAACCATCAGTCGAAAACAGAATCAGGCGGCTATCAAGGCGCTTGACTTGCTGCGAAGATATTTGCAGAACAGGTGTGCCAATAAAAAAGTTACAATTTACAAGTAGTCGCATTGCTAATATAGCCATATTCACTAAACTTAGGTAACGCGCATTAAATAACCTACCCAGATTGCGCAGGATTTTTATCCGTCTTCAAGGCGCAACGAAAGGAGCATAGCTAGCTATGTGACCGAAGTTGCAACGCTGAAGACGGATAAAAAGACAAGCAAGATTGGTGGGTTATTTATTGCGAGTTGCCTTACTACATAAAACTTCACCTAGAATACGGAGCGACAGTAATGTCTTCATTAACTGATTCAATTATTTGGCATAATCTGCAAAACCATTTTACAGAAGTCGCTGGGTTACAGATGCGAGATATGTTCGATGAAGACTCACGCCGTTTTGATAAGCTCTCTTTACACTTTAACGACATTCTGTTCGACTATTCAAAAAATAGAATTACAGATCAAACTCTGCCTTTGCTGTTCAAGTTGGCTAGGGAAAGAAAACTGGCTGAAAAAATTGAGGCCATGTTTGCAGGTAAGAACATCAACCAGACTGAAAATAGAGCCGTTTTGCATATTGCTTTACGAAACCGAAACAATCGCCCTATTATGGTTAACGGTCATGATGTTAATGCTGACGTCAACAGGGTATTAGCAAAAATGCGTGTTTTTTGTGATGCTATACACTCTGGAAGCTGGCGCGGATTTACTGGAAAAGTTATCACTGACGTGGTTAATATCGGCATAGGCGGTTCCGATTTAGGACCAAAAATGGTGGTTAGAGCATTGCAGCCTTACGCGATAGGCAAGTTGCAGACGCATTTTGTTTCCAATGTGGCTCAAGCAGACTTACTTAACACGCTAGGCAAGCTAAACCCTGAAACTACCCTGTTTTTAATCGCCTCAAAAACTTTTACTACTCAGGAAACCATGACCAACGCATTATCGGCACGCACCTGGCTACTTAATTTTTTAGTAGATAGGCGAGCTGTTAACAGACACTTTGTTGCTATTTCAACTAACTGTGAAAAAGCTGTTGAGTTTGGCATTGATCCGGATAATATTTTTGAGTTCTGGGACTGGGTCGGAGGTAGGTTCTCACTTTGGTCGGCCATCGGTTTATCGATTCCCTTAGCCATTGGCATGGATAATTTTGAACTGTTATTAAAAGGAGCCCATCAAGTTGATGAGCATTTCAGACAGACACCTTTTGAACAGAATATTCCAGTAGTGATGGCTCTGCTTGGGATTTGGTATAACAATTTCTTTAAAGCTGAATCACAGGCAATATTGCCTTATGGACATTACCTGCGTTATTTTCCCGCTTTTATGCAGCAAGGAGGTATGGAAAGTAATGGAAAAAGTGTTGATTTTCAGGGAAACCCCGTTGATTATCAGACAGGACCGATTATCTGGGGACAAACCGGTACCAATGGCCAGCATGCCTTTTATCAGCTAATTCACCAAGGTACTAAGCTGGTTCCCTGTGATTTTTTAGTACCGGCGACAAGCTATCATGATTTGCCAGATCACCACAATATGCTTATCTCAAATTTCCTGGCTCAGCCCCAAGCCTTAATGCAAGGCAAAACTAGACAGCAAGTGCTGAGTGAATTTAAACAGTCAGAACTGAATGATGTAGTGGTTAATTCCAAAGTTTTTCCCGGCAATATTCCGACAAATTCATTCCTGTTTAAAAAGCTTGCACCAGAAACACTAGGTTCATTAATTGCTTTTTATGAACATAAAGTGTTTGTTCAAGGCGTCATTTGGGATATCAATTCATTTGACCAGATGGGGGTTGAGCTTGGTAAGGTGTTAGCTGGCGTTATCTATCCAGAACTGCAGCATAGCCACCAGGTAAAGCGTTTTGATAGTTCAACTAATGGGCTGATCAATCATTTTAAGAAAATGGGCTGATTTTAACCGTGGAAAACCGGTTGGTTCAGAGTTTCTAGGATTAGGCAAATTCAAGACAAAATTAGTTTATAATTAACTGTAAGCAGGGCACAAATCTCAGGTTCCTGTTTTTTATCTTGAAGCTCCTCTCCCGTTAAGAGAACGAATAATGCTGGCTACTAAACGCTACGAATATTTACCTATCGAAAAAATTGAATTTCACCATACTTTAACTAACCATCGAAAGCTGGATATGGCCAAGGTTGCTCACCTTGAGCGGGATATTATTGCCAATGGGCTGTTTGAACCGCTGGTAATATGGGAGCGCAATAACAATGAATACTACCTGGTAGGCGGTTTTCATCGAATGAATGCAATTCAAGGTATCCGAAAATCAAATCCCGGATATTTTGACCGTGTCGATGTACGTGTTGTCACAGGAGACCCCGACGAGATCAGAGCGCTCAATCTTAAGCTGAATTCAGACCGTGTAGAAACAAAGATAACGGATTTTTTTCAGACCGTTATTTATCTGAATAATGCTAATTGGTCCAAAGTCCGTATAGCCGATTTTTTCGACAAAAGTGTCCGCTAGATTGAAGATATTATCCGCTATGCACCGATGACAACAGAATTGATGCGGGCGAAGTTAGCTAACGGAGAGCTTTCCTGGAGCCGTTCAAAGGAAATACTACCGCTGTCAGCCCCGGATGGGCTGATAGTCTCCAGAAGGCGCAGGGAAATTTGCCAATGTTCGCGTTAGCGAACGTGGCAAAAATTTTATCCCGAATAGCCGTCGAGCCATTTGAGGTAGCCTTGACGTAGTGGCTTTTGTACGAAGTCGAGGCGGACGCAGGGCGTCTGGAGCCTAATGATTCGCCGCGTGGCGAATCGATTTTTGTGACATGGAGTCCCAAAATCTATCATGAGGCGCGCGATGGCGCGCCTAGTAAAGCTTTAAAAGCACCGGCCGGAAATGAAAAAACAATTATTGAGAATGAACTGTCCCGCCCCATAAAAACGGTCGCGAAACCGTTGCCCATGCAAAAGACTATCAAACGTCTGTCAAAATCTCTGGATACAAACCCCAAACGCACTTTCAAAGTCAGCACCGAGGATGTTTACGCCCTGCTCATTACATTGCAGGGGAAAAATGTGGACCAGGAAAATATTGACCGTGTTCGAAATGCATTCCCGATGCTGTGGGATGATGTAAGTGACTGATCTAATAAATAGTAGCTTTGTGATTATGTTCCATGAAACAGCCTAAAAATCCCCTTTTCCCCTGTTTTTTAGTCCCTGATCTAATTTTTATAGGTTGACAGAAGCATTTTTTGCCTGTAACAGTGGTGTGATGACTAGCATAATAGTCAGCTAGCTGGTGAAAGTCCAGGCTTTGCCCTGTGAGAAGGGAAAAGTAGACGAAAGCAAGGGGTTGTCTAAAGAAACTTTTAGAAGCTTACCTGGCGAGGGGAAACACTGTTATTGGGAGCCAATGCGGAATTTGAAGGAAGCTCTAGCTAAATCGATAACCTAAATGAAAGTGAACCTTCGTAAGGGAGCTGCAAGGAGATAAGGTGCCCGCGACTACCGAAGCCCAATATTCTCATTGTAACGAGTTGTTGTATTGAAGGTATGTAGATTGAGAGATAGTTGACTATCGTACCCAGTGATGAGCCATCGGATTTGAGTCGGAGTAACTGCGACTCCTTAAGCCCTACGCGCTGAAATAATGCAGACGTTATGAACAGTGGGGTCTCAAATGAAGCTATAGTAATCGTAAAATTTGATGCCGCTGAATTCGTGGTGACGTGGATGAAGATAAAATAATGAATCAGCAACAGGATGTTGGAGGTGAAGGGCGGAACAAGTTAGCGGCCATGGCCGCTGATTATGAACTGATAGTCTGAGATCAACCGAACAGGAACGACCCGATTATTCGCGTCGTAAACAGTGAACGAACCGGACGTGCAAGATTGGAGAAAGGCCAATACAAAGAGAGAAAAAAAGTGAAATGAACGAAAGTAACCTATTAAAAGAGGAGCTAGGCCATTTCGACTAGTTATGCTCAATTTTTACTTGGGTGTATTAAAAAACCAGTTGTCCTCTCATTTGCAATATATTTGAGCTTTCATCAATACCATCACGATTAGGGTGAGCATTAACAAAAATATAATTTAGCATAAAGCGGACATTGTAATTGGCATACCAATTAAGCCCCAGCGTATAATTATCTTCTTTTCCGCCAGTAATATCATTGTTATCAAGGTTTAAAGTGCTATACCTTAAAGCAAGCTCCCATGCACCATAGCTGTGTAGCGGTGTTAATTTTGTAAAAACACCTTGTTTTGCATTATAGGGTCGAGACTCTCCCGTTAAAAACCAGCTTCCCTGTACATAAGCACCATAAAAATCAAGATTTGTGCCTACTGTACGCAATACCTTGTTATGAATATATTCACCCTGTAATGAGATGGGGCCGTAGACAGCAGCCAGCTCAGTACCTATTAGCCAAGTATGATCTACATTGTTAATATAATTAGTGTTAACTAGATAGCTTTTTGTTACCCCTGATTCTGGTCGGGCACGGAGTCTGATTCGGTTTCTTGCCCCTGTTTGTCTATATTCACTAGAAACCCCTAAATGAAGAAGTTTATTTTCAAATAACAATGGGGCAAGGGTTGCTCTGCTAGCAACAGCCCATCCATTACCATTATCACTGACTTTTGAAGAGCTTAAAGTATCAGCAAACAGGCCTGTTGATAGGCCCCAGAAATCACCATGACCACTCGCTCCAAATCCTAGTCGATAACTGGGAGCAAATGTGTTTGCCAAAGAGCGTTCCATAAAGGTAATAGCATTAGAACTATTCATTTCTTCAAGGCTAAAGGATTCTTGAAAGTTACCCAGTTTAAGTGAGATGGGTTTCCACCCATTGTAGCCAAGCCAGACCCCACGAGGCCCGACTTTGCCATTTTCTGAAAAATCAATCTCTGCCTTATACCGCCAATTCTTAGACACCTTACCCTTAAAATATACGCGAGCTCGGCGTAAAGCTGCGCCGTTTCCCATCTTGCTTATATCATTATTATAATGGGCATAATCCGCATGAATTCTACCACCCGCCTGAAAAGAAAAGTTGCCCCCCCTTGATTTAATCCGCAACCCTTTTTTACTAACACTGACCTTAGCAGAAGACCTCGCTATTGTTTTAACTTTATGCTCTGCTTTATCAAACCGTTGTGAAACTATTTTTTGCTGTTCTAATACCAGCTTTCGTAATTCTTCAATTTGTTTTTGTTGTTGTAATAATGTTTTTTGTTGCTGTTTAATCAGCTCATATACACTTCCCTTATTTAAGCCGCCTTCACAATACCCTACACTGGGTAAAAATAAAACCGTCACTAAAAACCAGGTTTTTATTTTATTGCGTTGAGATAAGGCGGCTAGAAATAAATAATCGTCAATTATTGGACAGAATTTTTGTTTGTCTTTGGTCTTGTTGTCTAAGTTAAGAATAGATAGTTTCATTTATTAACAATTGGTTAAGGTATAGCCACTGGGTAGCAACGCTACATGATAGTTTTCAGTCTGATTTGATACTTTAAATAATAAAGACTTGTGCTGAGTCGCTTCTAATAAAAAATTTATTGTTTTAAAAGCCAATTGCCCAGACTGAACACAATCAGTAAATGAATGACCGCAGGACTTCATAATATGACATTGATACGGGGTATCAAACCCCACAGCCTCAGCAGCATAACGCATGGCTTCAATCCAGTTTTTAGCTCTTTCTATGCGGGTAACGCCTTGTTGTAAATCAAGGCGCCTGGAACGTTTAAGAGCACTATCGCTCTGGTTATCATTTTCACCAACAAAGGTTGCCATAGGTATCTTAAGGAACTTGGAACAACTAAACTCCATCGTACGAGATAATGATTGTTTAGCTAATCCTCTTGGAAAAGAAACTTTTAAATCAGGAAAGGTATACCAACCTGCTGCCCCCACAGCCACTGCATAAACTTTCTCGGGATAAGCCATTGCATAACGGTGTACAAATTGACCGCCAGCTGAATACCCAAATAGATAGACTTTTTCAGTCAGTGCGCCCGTTTGCTCTGCTACTTCCTTAAGTATCGAATTAAGTGCAATATCTGAATAGTAAGGGACTTCTTGCTTAGTTATCCCTAAGCGCTGATAAGCCGGAAAATTTCTTCTACAAAACAAGGGGGCAATAATCACAAAACCATAGCATTCTGCATACTCTTTAAATGCACGCGCCTGTTCTTTGGCTCGATGAGATATACCATGTACAGCCACTAAAACGGGTAAGCCTTCCCCTCCGTAGCTAGGGCTATAAATATGATACTTAAATCCAGGGAATTCTCTTGATAAACAAGTTTTTATGCTATGTGTTCGGTAACTTCTTATACCCTCTTCAGCTCTAGGCATGACTCTATTTATTTTACTATTATTCAAAAATAGATGCTGTTCCATGATGTTTACACGACTGCTTTTAAATGAAAATTAAATAATGATGAGGTGGCACTGGTGTGTTTCAGTAATTCATTCGGTGTCCCTTTTTCAACAATGTGACCATCCGCCAAATGCCATATATAATCAGCCTTAGATACGCGATCATAGTTATGAGTAATCATAACCACTGTACCTGTATAGCTGGCTAAAATTTGGTCAAGTAATTTTTTTGAGTTATGATCAAGATTGGCATCTGCTTCATCTAATAACAGGATTTTAGGTTTTCCTAATATTGCTCTAGCTAAAGAAATGCGTTGCCGTTGACCAAAAGAAAGATTCATACCCCCGTCAATAATGCGGGTATTAATACCATTAGGTAAGTCTGCAATAACTTTATCAACGCCACATAATTTACAAACCTCTGCTAGTTCATCAGCTGAGGCTTTACGATACCGATAACGTAAATTGCGTTCTAGGCTACCCCTTAACAAAGGTAAATCGGGACTAACAACACCAATTGCTTGGCGAATAGAGGATAAAGTACAATGTTTGATATTCTGATCATCAATAAAAATATCACCGGAATCAGGGTCTACTAGGCGTAAAACCATATTCATCAAGGTTGACTTTCCGGTTCCGTTAGGGCCAACAATAGCAAGCTTAGTCTGGCCGGCTACAGTACCATTAAGCTGGTTAAAAATATCATTGATATTGATATTATGAAAATCAATTTTACCTTGAGTGACATTTAACTTAGTTGCCCCTGTTTTATCAATAATAAGTTCTGGCGTATCCATAAAAACATTAATACGTTCCAGTGCCACTTGATAACTATGCCAGTATTCATAAATACGCCCAAGATTACGAAAAGAAGGCAGCAGCATACCTAAGATACTCATGGATGCTACGACCATTCCAGGTGTTGAACGACCTTGAGAAACTTCAAATGAACCTACAAATAATACACATATAGTTGCAAAACCATTACTTGCCTCAGTAACGCCTCTAAGGCGCCCAATAATTTTAGCGCGATTAATCATCGCTGTTTTTAACCTAAGACTTTGTCTAGATAACCGTGACCGCTCCCGACGTACTTGATTAAATACCTGTACCACGGGTAAATAAGCAATTTTTTCGTTAACATTGGCAGCAATACGAGCTCTGAATTTACGTGTATCTTTTACCCGGTCATGAATTTTCTGACCTGATGCCAGTGATACTGCCGCACCAAGTAGTAATACAGTAGCAACTGTTGCAGCTAAAATTACATTAATAAAACTCAATGCAATAAGTGCCGAGACCGCTGTTACTAATGCTACTGTTAAAATAGCCAAGCCTTGACTAACCCATTGTCGTAAAGAAGTTAAATCACCTATAAAACGTAATAAATGCCCTCCTCGACTTCGTTTCTGAAGTGTCCAGGGAGCAATGGCAACCAATTGATCAAAAAGTGCTAACCGTACATCATAAGTATACTGCTGCCCTAACCTTTCTGCGGTTACTCGCTCGCCATACCGCATTAGTGCCGTTATGCTAGCTAATAAGACCAAGATAGCGATAATAAAAAATACAAGCTGGCCAAATTCATTGTGTTGTTGTGTAACCCAGTGATCAAATACAAACCGAATAAGTAATGCAGTCATCACAGCAAGTGCCGCTTGAGTAAATCCTATAACGATTAACTTAAAAAAAAGTTTTTTTCGTTTAGCTGTTAATATTTTTGGTATGCTCATACTTTATACGTTCAATAGATATTCATGGCTGTAAATATAAAATTGTAAAGCGGACTATCATTTTTAAGCAACCTTAATATTTGAATGGAATGGTATTGATTGACTTTGTTGTAGTGAATCATAAATCAGTTCACCCACAAGTTCGGGTTGTAATATAGGTAAATCAAGTACTTCTTCAGCCTCTCTTTTTGCCAATGGAGATGCATTAATAGCACCACTCACAGCACATACTGAATAGCCTTCACGGTTCAAAATCATGACCCCTTTTTTGGCCCCCAGTGCTTCACCTGAAGCAAAAACAACCTCATCAACTGCTGATTTAAAAATTTCACTAGAAATCAATGCTGCTGTCTCTTTCTGGTAAAGTCCATCTGCCACTTCCAAAACAATCACATCAGGCGTAATCGCAGATGCATTATCCATCAAACAGGAAAAAGTATATTCCAATTGCTGTTGAGAAATTCCAAAAGTAGATGTCAGCCCAGCATCAGTAAAATCTAAAACCAAGTCTGCCCCTGCATCAACCATTTTCCAGCGGTCTCCTCCAGCACCGGTCCCCGTTACTTTTGCCGCTGCTACTTTTAATCCTTGTTTTTTTAACGCTAAAATAATACCTGCTGCTGTTGTGGTTTTACCAGCATTCATAGAGGTTCCTAACACAACAGTGGTAAAAGGTTTCGACTGTTTGCTAATAGACGGTTTAATTGCCCAACCATTTAGATTCATTCGTTCACCTTGTGCATTAGCAAGCAAGCCTAAGGGAAGTATTTGCGTAGCGGGTTTCATTTTGCTATGACAATTAATGCTTTTTGCTGCAATTCCTCCGGCAGCTACCAAGTGACAGGCTTCTAGAGATTCAGGTACATAAGCCTCAAATTGATCAGGAGCATAACGCGAACCGTAGCAAACTATAATTTCGTCACCTACGTGAAGACCCGCACGGCGACCAGTCCCAAGCTCTATGCGTTGATGCTGACCAATAGCTGTCACCTTAGCTAAAACTAAATCACCCGCTTGAGGTTGTATATCACCCGTCAATAAATAAGTTGCTATATTTATTACCGGAATATTGCGAACGTTATAAGAGGCTTTAGCTCTATTTATACGTTCTTTAGTTAACGTCTGCATTTGAGAGTTTACTTGCTTACTATCGAAGTTGTTATTGTTAGCACTAACTGTTGAATTTTTCATCTGTTCCTCTTTATTTAAGTACTGAAGAAATTAATAATAGAATTGAACCTGATACACAAATAGAGAAGAACTATTCTTACTCCCCTAATATGTGTGAAATTTTACCACATATTTATCATTATAGATTTTTATTTTTCTTTTACTGTATCTGTCTTCCCACCTAATAAAAACACAACCCTAAAAGGGATAAAGGGGACGCAATTCTATTCCATTAAGTTAAGAAATAAGGCATTGATTTATCCAGCTCTTTTGTAGATACAATAAAAAAATTCTGTTTTTCGATTTTGATTCTGATCTTCGATAACTTCTTTCTCTACGTATAGGTTCTATTGTACAGGCCATGTAATCAATTAACGTTTCGACCCTGTTCTACAGTCCTTAAGCTGAAAACAACATTAATTCACCCAAGGTGTTTTTCATTTTGGAAACTGTCTGTGCGAAATTAACCTGGTACTCGTACTTGCGATGAGCCGTCGTCTTATCGAATATTTTTTATGCTGCATTTGCTGCCTTTTTCAGAAGGTTCGGTCTTAGTAACCCATGACCTTGCCGTTAAACACTCTAAAGAACAGGGCGTGCAAAGATTTTATGTACCGAAAAAACAGTCGGGGAGCGGCTGTTATGACTTATGAAGTTAGCAGCTATTAAGTGAAGGTCAGGAACCCTGTGATGTAGCTGATCAATTAAATATAAAGCGTGATACGTTCAGTAAAGCCGTTCGTGCTGGATACCTGTATAAAAATAGTAAAAAAAGAGTCGGCAACGCTAAGAAGTAAAAGTGAACGGAGTGAGCGGGAGCAGGATAATGCCGTCCCCATATGGATGGGAGCCCAGCATTCTGAAGCACGGCTGGCCGCGCCGGCATTGGCAAACGGGAATGCCCCGTAGCACTGGATTTTCAGGCAGTACAGGGTTGTACCTAGAGGCGATGTATTATTTGCACTGCCCGCTTTATTAGTCACCGGGCTCAGAATGCCTGATCTCATAACTTGATATTTAAAATACAATCAATTAGTTAGTTACTTACTATTTTAGCTTTGATTCTGCTCTGATATCATAAATTTCTTTTTAAGCATTCCAATGTATGTATTAATTGGGTGGTGATTCAAAAATTGAAATTTATGGAGTCAGACTTTAATCTCCGAGGTTAGGTGTCCTGAACATATGAATATGTTCAGGCAGAGTAATGCTGGAGCTATTTTTTCTAGAAGCTGATTTGCTGATGCATGGATTACGCAGAGCCTTGTAGTCTTTTGAGCCAGGGCTTTTGTGCAAGAGGGTCTACGTCAAACGCCAATGAATCAGGTTTGTGCAATAGGCCAGACTCCCCTGATGCATTTGGGTTTAATTGTCTTTTTTCAAAAAAATCAACCAGCCTCCGTGTGTTATAAATGACTAGCACACGATTGCCAAAGCGACTGTTATAAACTTGGTAGGCAACGTTATGTTCTGAAAAATCAGGATTTCTTTCAATTAACAAGTCAATTTCAGTTTTTGTGCTTGAGGCCAGTTTTTTTAGCACCGAGTCATCGTGGTTTTTAATCAGCTCTGTTAAATGGCAGGCTAACGAACCAGATAATTGATGCTGATGAAGTTTCTGAATATCAAATTCAGTAAAATAAAAACTTTCCGCAACTAAATAGTGACGGTCTTTGTCTCCGTCATTGGCAAACAAAGAAATTTTTTTCAAGTCCTGGTGTTCAACGGCCTCAAGAAATTCTTGTGGTGCACGGATATGTTTATCGATGGTTACAACCCAGGGCAATGCTCTGCCTGTCTGTTTATAACGTGCCTTTACGCTGCAAATAACGGCTGAGCGCAGCAGTTCATCTTCACGGCCTTCAGGTTTAACGATAAAGGCATCAACTGCGGTAACTTGTGTTTTAAACCCTGACGCTTTAAATTGCCCAACAATATTAAAATACCGGGGGTAGTAGGGAATTGATGTGCCGTCATACAGTATATTGATGCGTGTTTTTCTGGCATGATCAGCAACCATCTGACGGAGGCGGTTAGCAAACGGTTCGACATAGACATAATCGTCACTATGGTGGTTGGCTGCCGTAAGTACGTTGTATAGGTCACTGATTTTGCGGAACTCATCTAAAGAGGCAATAACATAATTTTCTCCGCAATGCGCTTCTGCAATTTCTTCAACGGCTGTTTTGCCAGCACCTGCACCACCCATGCTCATAAATAATTGAGGGTGAGTAGCAGGCGTTTTACCAGCAAAAATACGTTCTAAGGCTTCGTCCAGTTTTTTGCTGATTTTACTAAGTCTGGTGTAGGCAATTTCAACGGACCTTATTAAACGCTCATCGCCTTTTGCCGCTTCTAATAATTTAGATTTAAGCGCTTCGTTATTAGCAAGAGTGAAAATAGCGTATTTATCATTGCTTTCGCATTGCACTAGCAGTTCTAATAGTTCTGTGTGGCTGGGAGAGCGTAGGCTGGTTAGCATGTTGATATCAAGGCAGAACAGTGGGGGCGTTTCATTCGGGCTAATGTTTATGCCATCAATATCAGTTTTCTCTGGTACTCTTAAGGTTTCTGTTTTAGGAAGATAGCCGATAATATGCTTAGAAGCGTTGACAGGGTTATCTGCAAACTGTTTTCCTTCTTTAAAGATTTTGTTTTTAATTGTATCAACTGGGACTAGGCCTCCATTAACCAGAACAAAACAAAGAATGCCCTGTTCTGTAGTATGAGAAAGAAAAGGTACACCCTGGATAAAGATTTTATTTTCTGGCCATGTGCCATATCCATTAGCTTTGTTCTGTAAGCTTCTGCAGCAGGTGGGGTCTAATGCATGTTCAAATGCTGTTATGATGGATTGAAAACTGCTGTCTAAATCATGTAAAGCAACGGTATCTTTCGCATTAAGCCGTCTAAAATCTATCCCCTGCTCGTAAACACTTTTAAATGCCGGCAATTTTCCTAATGCAGTGACAAAAAAATCTAAGGTAATTCTATTGCCGTAAGAAAAAGGCCTGATCAAACGCATTTTTTGATAAAAGCTGGCTAGGCGTTCAGCAACATTATCAGTATTGATAATAAAGCCATTGTTGTCAAAAATAGCGGTATCATCATTGTAATTAGCATCTAAAACTAGCTTTTCAATAGCTAGGCGAAACTCAATACGCTTTTTCCCATCGGTCATTGCGCCGGGCCGGTGATCAACAGTAGCCTGTTTTTTCCAGTCATGGAAAATTTCACGATGAATGCGGGAAAATAGTTCTGTTAGATAAGTGACACGTTTGGTCTGGTCGTGAGAAACCGTAGCTTCTGATTCTTTTCGAAGAGTGGCGAGCAATTTAATGCCTTGCAAAATGGCGAGTGATATACGCAATTTGCTGAGATGAACAGGTTCAGAATTTTGTGTTGGATAGTTATTATTCATTTGGCACTCAAACATTAATCGCGGTGTTTTTAAGTACAGCGATTATACATGAGTTAGGTGCCTGGTTAGCGGTCTTTAATTCCCGTTGATACCTGTTTCCAGTGCTTTTAAAATACCGTTATCTATAGAGTAGATCCAGCCGTGTACCGTTAAGTCTTTATTGTTGTTCCAGGCATGCTGCACAATGGTGCTATGGCAGACATTAGCCACTTGTTCAATGACATTTTTTTCGCATAGCAAATTGATTTTATCTTCCGTACTGGCCTGAGCATCCACTTCTTCTTTATGCCAGCGATAGACATCTTTGATATGGTGCAGCCAATTATCAATTAATCCGAGCTTCTGATTTTCAAAAGCGGCTTTGACGCCACCGCAGCCGTAATGCCCGCAAACGATAATGTGCTTTACTTCTAGCACATTAACGGCAAATTGAATGACGGACAGGCAATTTAAGTCAGAATGAACAACAATGTTGGCAATGTTACGGTGTACAAACACCTCTCCAGGCAGCAGGTCAACCACCTGATTGGCAGGAACTCTGCTATCGGCACAGCCAATCCATAAATATTCTGGCGTTTGCTGTTTTGATAAGTGGGTAAAAAAATCAGGATCATGCCTGGTCATTTTATCAGCCCAAGCCTTGTTTCTTTTAAAAAGTGATTCTAACTTTCGATGCTGGAATTTGTTCATGCCATAACCCTTGCTAAACAGTGACTAAAAATGAATTTTTACTATGTCTATCAGACATATATAAAAAAAAGAGTACAGTTTTTTTTGGGAAAAAAGTAGCTATTTATCACAGGCATAAAAAAACCAGCAATAAATGCTGGTTTTTAAATTCTATGGCGGAGAAGCAGGGATTCGAACCCTGGGAGGGGATAAACCCTCAACGGTTTTCAAGACCGCCGCTTTCGGCCACTCAGCCACCTCTCCTAAAGACGAGCATTATACTGCATCTTTTTTTTAAAATCTAGTGTGTTTTTTTGTGTAGAAAACAAAAAGCTAGATTTAACTGAATTTTGCTGTTTTGACCCGGTATTGTACTAAAACCAGTGGAGTTATCGGTAAATCCGTTTTATAAAAGAAACTGCATAATTGCGATTTGCATGTAAAAATTCATTTGATACCAAATTCCCTGCGAACTCCAACGGTATAATCAAAAAAAAACCGCTTGATAATCCAGACTAATACGAATTTAACTTATTGAAAAAGTCAGTGAGTATCAGCTTTATGGAAAATCAAACGGCTTAGAACTATCTCCGAGATCAATTATAGATAGACTTACTGGCAGTTTAAATAGTCAAAAAGGTTTATAAAATGTAAACTGACAGTTTATAAAGGAGGGGCAGTGGATAAATTAAATAATATGCAGGTTTTTTGCCGAACTGTAGACTTGGGAACTTTTGCTGCTGTTGCCCGAGAAATGAACTTATCTGCAATGATGATCAGTAAATACATTGCTCAGCTGGAAAAGTCTTTAGGGGTAGTATTGCTTAATAGAACGACAAGAAGCATGACGTTAACTGAAGCAGGCGAGTCTTACTATAATAGAAGTAAACAGCTATTAGAAGATTTTTATGAGTTAGAAGAGTCCACCGCTCAATTAGGATCTACTGTAAAAGGTGAGCTAAAGATAAATGCGCCCATAGATTTTGGCGGTTTGTATATGATCCCAGCAATAGATGCCTATCAGAAGCTTTATCCGGAAGTTAAGATACAGATGTCATTAGACAATAAACCCGTTAATTTGCGCAAAGGCATTTTTGATATATCAATTCTTGTGACCGATACATTGGATCTAGGTGTTGTTGCAAGAAAGATTTCCCAGACTGAGCTATGTACCTATGCTTCCCCTGAATATATAGAGGGGAAGGGGTGCCCTCAGACAATTGATGAATTATCTGCTCACCGCTGTTTGCAATATATGAATACACCTCATGGGGAGCATTGGATTTTTAATAGTAATGGAAACCAGGTAAAAATTAAAAATGATTGGGCTTTTGCTACAAATAATGGACGGGCATTATGTGAAGCTGCAGCGCTGGGGATGGGGATAATCCAGGCACCTAGACTGTCTGTTGTGCAGTATTTAGATAAAAAGCAGTTGATTGAGATATTGCCAGAATATCGAATACCATCTCTGTTTATTTATGCGACTTATCTGCAGAGACGTTTCTATCCAGCTAAACTCAAGACATTTATTGAATTTTTAAGTAATTTCTTTGAGAATAAGGTATAAAATCATCCAGATAATAATATTAACTATATAAAGGAAGCATAATGATTTTTTCTACTACCCCTGATGTCCCAGGAAAAGAAATAACTGAAAACCTGGGTGTTGTTGCAGGCAATATTGTGCAGTCTAAACATGTAGGCCGTGATTTTATGGCAGGGCTAAAAGGCATGATCGGCGGTGAAATTTCTGGCTATACCGAAATGCTTGCCGAAGCCCGAGATATAGCTATTGAACGCATGGTGAGCGAAGCCCAGAAACGTGATGCAGATGCGATTGTAAACATCCGGTTTACAACCAGTGCAATTATGGCCAACGCGTCTGAAATGCTGGCGTACGGAACAGCAGTTAAGCTGAAATAATGATATATTTTGTGACTGAATTCAATTTATATATAGTTAAATTTCAACTACAATTAAAGATTAAGGAATGGCACAGGCTATTTGATTCCCATTCCTAAGTTATATTGATAGCGAGGGAAGGTAGGAATGACAAAAATATTAGCTTTTGCAGGCAGTAGCCGAAAAGACTCTGTGAATAAAAAACTGGTCATAATTGCCGCTAAAGCAGCAAAAAATGCTGGAGCGGCAGTAACCGTTATTGATCTGGCTGATTACCCTATGCCGATTTATAATCAAGATTTAGAAACTGAGCAGGGTATGCCAGATAAGGCACATGATTTTAAACAGCTATTAATTGAACATGACGGTTTTCTAATTGCATCGCCAGAATACAATAGTGCTTTTAGCCCATTGCTGAAGAATGCAATAGACTGGGCCTCCCGTGCAGAATCAAAAGATGAGCCGCCGCTGCAGGCTTTTAAAGGCAAGTTCGTATCTATTATGGCAGCTTCGCCCGGAGCTTTGGGCGGACTAAGAGGGTTGGTGTTTTTAAGGATGCTGCTTGCCAATATTGGAATGATGGTATTGCCAGAACAGCTCGCTATACCTCAGGCATTTAAGGCATTTTCTGAGGATGGCTCTTTAGTCGATAAAGATCAGCAGAAAGCGGCTGAACAGCTTGGGATAAACTTAGTTCAAATGTTCAATTAATTATTTAGGTAAATACATGAGTTTTAACAGTCAGTTTGATATATCCGAGTTGTCAATATTATTGGTTGAGCCTTCCAGTATGCAATTAAAAGTGATTGCTAATCACCTGGCTGCTGAAGGCATACTGAATATAGAAAGTGCCGGTTCTGGTGCGGAGGCAATTGAAACTTTAAAGCAATATCAGCCTGACCTGGTTATAAGCAGCCTCTATTTGCCTGACATGATGGCAACAGAGCTGGTGATGCAGATAAAAACAACAGACAACTTAAAAGATATTCCATTTATGTTGATCTCAAGTGAGACGCGGTTTACGGCCTTAGACCCCATTCGCCAGGCAGGAGTCGTTGCAATATTGCCAAAACCCTTTACTCATGAGGATTTAAAAAGGGCATTGCGTACCAGCATTGATTTTATTGATCCAGAAGAAATTGAACTGGATCATTATGAGATAGAATCCGTTAGAGTATTGGTTGTGGATGACAGTCCTATGGCAAGAAAGCATATTGTTAAAGTGCTAAACAATATGGGGATTTCTAAAATAACACAGGCAAATGATGGCAGGCAAGGGGTTGAAGTTTTCAGTCAGTCGGAAGATGCGTTTGACCTGATTGTAACGGATTACAATATGCCAGAAATGGATGGCAGAGAACTGATTCAATATATCAGAACGGAAATGAATAATTCATTCATTCCCATTTTAATGGTGACCAGTGAAGAAAATGAAGTTCGGCTCAATAATATTCAGCAGGCAGGTGTGTCAGGCATTTGCGATAAGCCGTTTGAGCCGCAAACAGTAAAAGAAATGCTATTCCGCGTTTTGGATGATGCATAGGCTATCATTGCCATGCGCATCATTATTGTCACTCAGTTTTAATGTTTCATTACTCCAAGAATAATGGCAATATGTGCCAGCTCAGCAACACTGGAAACATACATTTTTTTCTTTACCTGAGTAACATAATTAGCCACAGTCTTATAGCCTAGACATAATTCATCAGATATTTTATGTGCGGTTAACCCTTTAGCCAGCAACCGAAAAATATCAAACTCACGCTCAGAAAAGTCATTAATGATTTTTTGATAATCATGTGTTGATGTTTGGCCGCTATTTTTTTTGAACAATCCCTGTTCAACATAGGTTTTTCCCTGCAAAATATTATCAATTGCTTCGGGCATAATTTCTGGTGCACTATTTTTAGTAATATAGCCTTTAGCGCCAGCATTAAGTGCCCGGTGTACATAAACCTGTTCATCATGTACGCTAAACACCAAAATTTTAGCAGACTCATCACGCTGTATAATTCGTTTAATTGCTTCAAGCCCCCCTATGCCCGGCATAGATAAATCCATGATAATAATATCTGGCTGATGAATCTGATAGAGTTGAATGGCCTGCTCTCCTTGATCGGCTTCTGCAACGATCTCTATGTTAGGAAGGGCCTCAGTCAATAGCAGTCTAAATCCTGCTCTTACTACGGCATGGTCATCAACTAGTATAATTTTTATCATCATAAAATAGGGAACTGTGCCAATGTCATTAAGTTAAGAGGTTTATAGGGCTAATTAAGCTCGGAGGAGGGGCTTTAGCCCCGTATTTGTAGGGACTAAAATCCCACCTCCGAATGTTTTATGCTTAATTTAACGGCATTGGGATCTGTGCTTTTATCTGCATACCTTCACCTGGGTACGAATGAATATTAAATTCTCCTCCCAGCAGTTTAATTCTTTCTGCCATTCCCTGCAAACCAAATCCAGCTGATATTTTGGTTAAATCACAGCCGTTCCCATTATCTTCAATCAGCAGGGTAAGCGTATTGAATGCAGGGTTGAAGTTAAGGCTGATGCTTGTATGTGTCGCATTTGCATGACGGATAATATTGGTTATGCTTTCCTGAATAACGCGAAAAACTTGAATGATAACGGTTTTATCCAAATTATCAACTGCATCATCAACCTGTAGACTAAAAGAACTGGAGGGCAGTCTGGCTTCCCAATGGCTGACCAGGTCTTCCAGTGTCGCTTTAAGCCCAAGTTCAGTCAATATTAAAGGGTGCAGTTCCTTCATCATAGAACGCACGACAGTCATTAAATGGTCACATATTTCAACCATGGAATGAGTGATGGCTTTAGTGTCAGATTTTTCATGCCCAGCAGTCACAGCCATTACTTTTATCGCGGTAAGCGACTGTCCAAATTCATCATGAAGTTCTTGAGACAGACGCTGTCTTTCTTCTTCCTGGATTTCCAGAGAATGCTGAGTTAAAGCCTGATTTTGCTTTTGTGTATTATTGAGAGCATCATTTAGCTGATTAATCGCTTTAGCGATACTGTCATATTCCAGCGTTGAAAAGTCAGGTAGTTTATGGTGATACTCTCCCTTTTCGATGACTCTAAGGTGTTCAACTATGCGCTGTATAGTTTGTATGGTTTTATTGAAAACCAGATGCACAGAAAGAAAAGTAAGAAAAACCAAGGCTAATATTGTACTGAAAAATGCAATGGATTCATGCCAGACCTCAGTCATTTCATCCATTGGGTTTGCTTCGATAAGAAGAGTTAATATGTGGCTGTCAAAGGTGGTTATCTGGTATTCTGCTTCAGGGTAATCGCTGACAACAAGATTAATAAACCAATCTGGCGGGGTATCTTGCTGCTCAACTGCAAGTGAGTGCCGGCTGATATTAATGATTTCACCAGAAGGCTTTTTAAGCTGAATTTTTAAATGCCGGGTCTGTTCTAAAGTGCTTAACCGATAAATCCAATCGGTTTCTTTGGACTGAGTTGTGCCGACACTTATTTTTATTAGCTGCAGGGCCAGTTTGATTGATGAATCAACTTCATTGCTTACAGCATTTCGCGCCTGCCAAATGGCAATAGAGCCTCCCAGCAATAGGATAACCAGCGAGTTTAGTAAAATGCGAAGGCTAATTTGGTAGCGTAAGCTCATGTTTTTTTATAATATGGGGCTTGTAAAGCCTGTCAAAAGGGTTCTATCATACTGACAAAATTTTATTTATACAGTTTATTCTTGTTTCCGGCAGAGTAATGATAGATTTGGCTTTAATGCTTCTTGCTAACGGCCCTTATAGAGTAGGTATTTATCAGAGAATGCAAGGTGCGTACAGCCTGTCTTAGTATAAGTTCAGGAATTTTTCCTATATATTTTTTATTTATTTATCCGCATGATCCTTTGTTTTTAGTCTGATTTTTATGAAATATTTATTAAGCACAGCCTTATGGCTGATAACTTTTACAGCCTATTCTGAAACTATCTTTGTAACGTTAGAAAAGGATAATGCGCTGGCCGTAGTTGACCCGGTTGCAGGTAAATTAATAAAAACGGTATCGCTAGGTCTGCGTCCGCGCGGCATTGTACTGAGCAAAGATCAAAAGCAGCTATATATTGCAACCAGTGACGATGATACCATTCAGGTAATTGATATTAATACGCTAAAACCAGTCGGCACCCTGTCTTCTGGGGAAGATCCTGAAACCTTCGCAATGAATCCTTCAGGAGACCGCCTTTATGTTTCTAATGAAGATGACAGTTTGGTAACAGTCGTTGATATTAAACAGGGTAAAGCAATTAAAACGATTGCGGTGGGAGCCGAACCTGAGCCTATTACGGTAAGCCCTGATGAAAAATGGGTGGTCAGCGGATCAGAAGCAAACAATATGGTGCACTGGATAAATCAGCAGACCTTAACTATTGAAGACAATACCTTAGTTGACACCCGCCCAAGAGGGTTGAGTTTTACTGCTGACAGTCAGCAATTATGGGTAACATCTGAACTGGGCGGAACAGTAACGGTATTGGATGCTGCTAGCCGAAAAAAAATAAAGTCCATTAAATTTAATGTCACGGGAGTAACTAATGACAAGATACAGCCGGTCGGTGTCATTATAGATAATAACAGACAGTGGGCTTTGGTGGCATTAGGGCCCGCAAATAGAGTTGCCTTAATCAACGCAAAAACGCTAGAAGTGGAGAAGTATTTTTTAGTAGGGCGGCGAGTCTGGAATTTGGCTTTTTCAGCTGATCAAAAAAAGGTATTCACCACTAACGGAGTAAGCAATGATATTTCCATTATTGATCTAGAAGAGATGAGGGTGGTTAAGTCGGTTGCTGTTGGGCGCTATCCTTGGGGTGTTGTGGTTAAACCATAGCATGTCCCAATATTTCCTGCTATATTGACTTTGCTGGGGTTGAGCTAACGCCTCACCCCAGCCTGCCGGATTTTTACCCCTTTTGCATATTATTGTACTTTTAAAGCTGGGGTAAATAAACCAGACCCAGCAAGTATAAAGTAAGCAGTGCAGGGTATTATAACTTTTGATTTTGCTAGAATAATTATGCATAGCTGCTTAATGATCCCATCTATCAATCCTGATCAAAGTCCAGCGGACTCTTAGATTGTTTAAGTGTTCTACTTTGCACAGTATGGGTGTAAATCATAGTCGTTCTAACATCACTATGGCCTAAAAGTTCTTGAATTGTCCTGATATCATAATTGGCTTGCAATAAATGACTGGCAAATGAATGTCTAAGGGTATGTGACGTTGCTCGTTTAGTAATTCGGGCATCATTTGCAGCCTGTTTCATGGCTTTTTGTACGACTGATTCATGAACATGATAACGTCTATATTCTTTCGTTCCTGATAATAAAGTCAACGAATGGGCAGGAAAAAACCACTGCCAAATAAATTCTTTAGCCGCATTCTTATACTTGCGATCTAATTGGTCTGGCAAAAAAGTACCTGAGAAGTTAGCTTTTAAATCAGCTTTATGAACGTTCGCCACATGATCTAACTGCTTTTGTAATTCTGGAACAATACTTTGTGGTATCGGAACCGTTCTATCTTTTTTACCCTTGCCATCATGAATAGTAACAATACCCGCATCAAAATTAAAATCCTGGACTCGTAGCTTTAGACATTCAAAGAGCCGTAATCCACAGCCATAGAGTAATTTAGCAACTAAATTGACCGGATCGTATAAATGATCAAAAATAAGATCAATCTCATCCCTAGATAACACCACAGGGATATAGGGCTTGCGTTTTGCCCGTGTAACGCCTTTGATTTCACCAAACTCCTTTTTAAGCACATGCTTAAACAAAAACAGCAATGCATTAAACGCCAGGTTTTGACTAGAAGCAGAAACTTGTTTTTCAACGGCCAGAAAAGTTAAAAAATCGACCACATCCTGTTGCGTAAGCTTTTGGTAATCTTTACTTTTGGTAAATGTTTGTAACTGGCGAATATATCCCCGATAAGCTTTAAGAGTCTTAGGCGAATAATGGCGAATTTTAATTTCATTAACCAACTGATCAAAAATAAACACCCAGCTGGATCCATTTTCTGTCAATGAATCATTAACGCCAAATGGAATGGACTTGGACAGATCAGAAGAACTTTGCTGTACAGCGGTTTGCACCAAAGGTTTTTGATCAATAACATAGTTACCATGACTTGAAGCGATTTTGTCAGGGATAACGTTTTTCTCAGGCTGATTAGAAAAACGATTATTTCTTGTCAATGGTTGCTTAGAGGAAGAGCGTAATTCATAGAAAATAGAAACAGCCTGTTTAGCCTGATTTTGTTGTTGTACAGATTGTCTTTTATCCTGTAGTTTTTGAATAAACAAAGGCAAACTGTTTACATGAAAAACATCATGCTGGTACTTATGGCAAAAGTCCCAATAAAAGTGCAGCCATTTTTTGAACAAAGCCCTGTCTTTGTCAGATAGAGATTTATTAAGCAAAAGATTGTCGAATTGATGAACTAAAGTTATGGGAAGTTTAAGCATTGCGAGTTAATCGGATCTGGTTATTATTTAATAATGTATGTTAACCAGAAAGGAATTACAAGTATAAATGCCATTTCTTGCCAAATTACATGAATTGGCGTATAAGATAACCTGATCTAGACAATAACTTGTTAGCTGTAAAGAAACCGAATCTTCACTTTGAAGTACTAAGAAAAATATAATGGATGATATTGAAAAATTATTATGTGATGGTGTTTTAGGGTTTTATGACAAAGTTGAGGTGACAGAAATATTTGCAACTTTGCCAGATAAATCCACTGTAAATGTTTTTACAATTATTGTTGCTGAAAATAGAAATGATGACGATAAATTTATTAAACCTAGAATCATTAGTGAAGAGCGAATTAAGGTTGCTAATTTAAACAGTTGGAGCTTTGGAGTTTTAAGGTACACCTTAAATAAGGATAAAATATCTTTACATCTAAATAATTTAGAAAAAGGGGCATGGAAAGCTTCTGGTAAAGAGCAAAGTGTTAGTAACCTGGTATATCAGCCAAAAAGATTTATTCCTCCTGATTCATTTGAAAACATATCTTTAAATAAAGTTCTTAAAAACAATTTCTGGAATGGCTCTTACGTTATTGAGTGGAATGATACACATAAAGAAAAGCTACTTCCTTTATTAGGCTCTCCACCTTTACTTCAAGCTCTATCAAATGAGATTCATAAATATTGTCCAATAGCATTAGCAAGTGTATCTGATAGGCTTGGTAATTTTATTTTACAAATTCCAGTTACCATCATGCAGGCTCGATTTAATCATTCAAAAGAAGGGAATGATTTAAGGTTTGACGCAGTGTGGCATCCACTGGCTACACCGCGACCATTACGTGTAAGTTGTGAAATGGAATATGATAAAAATATTAATGGTTATGGCTCATTTGAAGTAACTGATGAAAGTATCATTATCCCTATGAGTTATGATTATGGTCTACATAAAGGTCTTGTGTGGGACGATGAGAACCGTCTAATATTAGCTGCAACTAGACCAAGCTCATTTGTAAAATCTATATCTTTTGGAATGGGAATAGTGGAATCTGAGCCTCGTGTTTTTAATGTAAACAATCAATATGTAAGTATTTCCGTTCAACATAAGAGTAATAGTAGTATTGGGAAACCAAGCTCTAACCAAGACAGTTGGATACAAAAAAGATTATATAGAGAGGAAAAGGAACAGCTATCTAAGCAAAGAAAGTTTGTGCAATATAAGCCAAAACAAGGAAGACAAGAACAGGAACATCTCAGAGCTATTTTAGATGTTCGAGCATTAATAGAGCAATATGGTGAAAATGGTGTTTGGCTATGGGACCCCTATCTGTCAGCAAATGACATACTTGAAACGTTATTCTACTGTCCTTATTTTGGTTCTCAGTTAAAGGCATTAACAAATTTAAGTAATACTACTGACTCTTGTGAATCACAGAGTGAAGTGAGTGGAAAAACTTCCCAACTAAATAGCCAAATATCGGCTCTTCAAGATGTTGATTCTAATTGGTATGGGGTGAATCTTGAGTTTCGAGCACGAATTGGAAATGCAGGCTGGAGTTTTCATGATCGTTTTTTAATCTTTCCAGATACACAGCAAGGCACTCTAGCGTGGTCACTTGGTACTTCAATTAATAGCCTAGGAAAACAACATCACATCTTACAAAAAGTAGATGATGGACAGTTAATAGCTGATTCATTTTTAGAGTTATGGAATGAACTAGATAAGCCTGAACATTTAATTTGTAAGTCCTAATGAATAACTATGATGAAGTGATAAGTTATCTAATAGAGAAATCGTCAACTATGGAGTTTGATGGATTACCTATTATTGTCACTAAAATAACCGAAATACTAGAGGATAAAAAAAAATCAAATAATGATGAAAATCCATACGATCTTTGGAATAATCTAAAAGATAATTATCAATTTTTAGATAATTCTCAATATACAATAATTAAAATTTCTGAACTCAATCAACCTAAGTGTTTTCAAGTTATTCATGCTATTAATTGGCTTATAATTCAACTGAGCAGTTGGAAAAGTACTAGTGACTTGAGCTTAGTAAATCTTGATATTATATTGAATGTTTCATTTTTCATAGATTATGAAGGAAGGTTGTGGAAATCGTTGTCTCAAAGTGAGAACAGCTTAAGTGAGTATCTATCGAACCACATAGTGGAAGAGCTATCTTGTATTGGTAGTGAATTTTCAGCTAATGAAGGTGACGATGTTCCTATCCATGAGCAAGAAAGCTTGGAAAGGTTTCTGTCTGCCATAAAGAATAAAAACTGGGTGGAAATAGAGCAACTATGGGGACGTTTTAATACCAGACCTCTGTTAAAAGTTAAATATATACAAATGCTTCTTATCTTAATGCATTTAGATAAAAATGCTCTTGTAAAGGTTTTTCAGAAATGCATTGATATCCCTATTCTTACACATTTTATGTTCACTCTAAAAACTGAGACTTCATTTTATGTAAGTACTAAAACAAAAAATGAATATGTAGAGTTTTGTGCTGTATGTACTTCGTTAACTAATCTAAATGGGCGTAAAGCACTTAATAAAATAGAAAATAGTTACTTATTAGATATATTTAAAAATGTCAGTAATGAAGAAGGTAGGTTTAGTAGTTGGATGGAAATTTTTAACAAATACCCTTTACGTTACCCTCATATTCAGGAAGCCCTTGGGAAAATGTTGGCAATCACAACAAATGAAAAAATTATTTCTATTTATATAGACTCCATTTCTTTAACTAGCTCTACTCCTGATGGAAGTCGGTTGGTTGTATCTGAGTGTTTAGAAACTTTTTCTAAACACGCTAGCTTGGATAGAAAAAAACTGCTTTGGCAGGTTGCGTACAAACGATGGATTGAATGGAATTTTGGAGAAGAAGATACTCACAACAGTCTTTTTAATTTGGCTTTTTCAGAACTAGACTTTGCAGTTGTAGGTTACTATTTAGATTGTATTACAGAAGATGAACGATTGATATTGCAAAATGAAATAATTGGAAAGTTAGAATCTTTAACAAACTATTGGCACAATTCATCATCAGACGTTAGTACATTTTGGTATCGACACCTTTCTTTGTATCAACCTATTGAGCATGCTATCCAAGTGTATTCAAAGGGTGGACCATTGATAATGACGAAATGTTCATATATCCCTTTGCAATTCAATGATGATAAATATATTGAGATGTTAATAAGAGGCTAATGAAAAAAATATTGTTAATGTAGGTAAATACAGCTAACGAATAAGGTTAGATTGTGATCGCGAAGCGAGCCACAATCTGAACCGTTTGTTGGACAAGCCCGGTTTACCCTTTGAGATGAATTCCGCTATTGCAAATAGCTTTTTGCTGAACAGCCCGA
>Ga0256840_1000094_pt1 | contig 74854 bp, 68 predicted proteins | sample 355202metaG_FD_185969 | JGI IMG/M metagenome (GOLD analysis project Ga0256840, IMG submission 185969) | Hydrothermal vent microbial communities from Mid Atlantic Ridge, Atlantic Ocean - 355-202 | ecosystem: Environmental > Aquatic > Marine > Hydrothermal vents | place: Atlantic Ocean: Mid... | reverse complement strand
GTTGTGATTGAAGGAAAGATTCGAACGCAGATCGCCAATGTCAACGAGATACAGACGAAGATATTGAGGCTTTTGGGAGACAAATATGAAAAATATTATTTTTGATTTGGCACGTGCGGAAGGTGCGTTGAAATTAATAATGCCATTTATTTTAAAAAAATCAGATTGTGCAACGAACATTACAAGACGATCCAAAGTCCGTAGGGAAAGAGATTTTTCACATTTCTCTTGAAGTTTTCATCAAGACGTATAAGCTCACCAACTAAAAATCCACAAGATGTAATGTCTTTCCCACTTCCATGACCGTTCTACTGTATTTTGTAGGGAGAGGAGATGCCAGAGCATCATCACTTCCTCTTTGTGTCTGAGGTGGCAACCAAGTGGTAAGCGCAAGCGATAGCTGAGAGGGGGACCGCGTAGCGGTGGAAGGTGTTAGGTATGCAGCGTGCTTTACACAGAGTCTTTGACCATAATGTTATTCCGGCCTACGAGCCGGAATCTGAGGATGAGATCCCGGAGCAAGTCCGGGATGACATGTCGGTTTAAGACTCTATCAGATATATCAAGTACGGCATAACGTTAATGAATCAGATACTGTGATAAGACTTCGAAAAACCCCTTATTGCTTTACAAAATAAATTATTGACATCGTTACGATCGCATGATACAATAAAGTAGATAAAAATAGTCTACTTTAGAAAGGAGTATGGAAATGTTATCTTATAAAAAGAGCACTAAGCTATCGGAGGTCATAAAGGATTATCCAGGCATCGCAAGATATCTCGCGGATAAAAATCCAAAATTGAAACTTCTCAAAAACACAATTGTGGTCCAAATTATGGCTCCAAAAGTAACCCTTAACAAAATCGCGAAAAAGCACTCGATGACCTTTGAAGAATTGTTAGAAATGATAGAGGATGGTGTAAAAAGCGGTGAAATTGGTAATGGAGAAGAGTACAAAAAATCTGTGAAGACCGTGAATGAGCTTAAAGCTCAACTGAAAACCCTTATGAAGAAGCTTTTCGAAGAAGGAAAAGACATTGAAAGTGTCAAAAAGGAATTCAAAAACATAGTTTCAAAGGCGAATCCGATACTTATCGCTGTGACCGAATCAGAACTTACAAAGGAAGGATATTCAATTCAAGATTTGATGAAAGCTTGTGACGTTCATTTAGAATTATTCAAAGATCAGCTTATGAACTCGCGCAGGAAGATACCAAAAGAACATCCACTCCGGAGATTCATAAAAGATCATGATGCTATGATGTTGTGGTTTGAACAAGGATTGCAGATATCCCGTAAGATGAAAGAGCGATCAGGTTATGATGATGCAAGAGATCTGATTAAAGAATTGGAAATAACAATGAAAAACCTGAAGTCATCTGAAAATCATGATGTTCGGCAAGAAAATACTCTTTTCCCTGTGCTCGAAAAGTATGGAATAGAAGAACCTCCTGCCATAATGTGGGATGAACATACAAAGATGAAAGAAAAAAGAAATAAAATAGAGAAAATGCTTTCTGAAATCCCATCCAAGCCCTACGAAGAATTCGTAGATTATCTTCAAGGTACTTTTACATACTTGGTGGAAACTTTTATGAAGCACACGCAGAAAGAGCAGGAAATATTGTATAATGTGGCACTTGATATGTTATCTGAAAAAGATTGGCAGGACATACAACGTGAATCAGATAGGTTAGGATATTTTGAACTGCCCAAGGAGGTTTTGGAAAATGAATGAAACTGACAAAATGGATACGCAAGAGCTCTTTGAAGACTTAGATAGCGAAACGCTTTTGTACATACTCGATAATATCCCACTTGATATCACTTTTGTGGATAAAAACGATGTTGTGACCTACTTTAATCTTCCAATGGGGAAACAGCATGCCTTTCCACGAGTAGAACTTGATCTTGGAAGAAAAGTTCAAAATTGCCATCCACCAAAAAGTCTACATATAGTACAAAAAATATTGGATGACTTTAGAGCAAAAAGAAGAAAGTCCGCGGATTTTTGGATAAATTATCAAAACAAATTCTTATACATAAGATATTTTCCTGTTTATGATAAAAAAGGTGATTATTTTGGAGTTCTCGAAGTGGTTCAAGATGTAACTGAGATCCAAAAACTCAAGGGTGAAAGACGTTTGTTGGATGAGGAAGTTCAGCATTAATCCAGGGGCAATTCACGAATTGCTCTCAGGATTTTGCTCAAATAAGAAGTAAAAATCTTTCCAATCCTTTCAGCATTCGTTCATAACGCCCTTTTACTTCATTATTAAAATCTGAATAAAAATTCGGAATCTTATCGCCAAGTTTTGAAAAAGTCAAAGCAACTTCAATCTCGTCTGGAATAGAAAAATTGTTGATAAATTCTCCTCCAAAATATCTCATAGCTCTTCTCCCCACATGAATAAATGGAACCCCAAAGCTCTCAGCGGTAAGAGAAACATGAAATCTTTCTGACACAACGAATTTTGCATTAGCCACGGCATCCATTACATCTTCAGCGTCACTAAGAATCACAATCTCATCCGTTTTAACACGACGTGAAACTTCAACTGCCACACTTGAATCCACTGGATTCGCTACGATCACTCTTACGTCTACTTTGGGAAGCCACTTGTACTCTTTATAATTGCAAAGAGTTCCCATAAGTCTTGGGGCAAACACGGCAAATTTTGGTTTTTCGCGTTTGACATGATTCAAAAGATAAATGTGAGCGAGATCTGCTCCGACTTCGATTCCAGATCTCGACCAAAGAAGAGCCCATTTTACAGATGGAGCATCTGTGAGAAAGCCAGAAACAAGCGGACTCATCAGAGAAGTAGAGAACCTTTTTAAACCTATTTTCCCCATTTCTCCAAGCCCAACTCCAAATAAAAACACCGGTTTTTCCAATTCCAACGCTATATTTACAACATCAAGAGCATCCATATTGTTCTGTAATCTTCTTCCAGCAAATATAACTCCATTTGACATGGTGATGTTCTTAAACGCTTCACTTAACGTTGTGGGAGTCATGATTTCCACAGCTTTGTCTTTCAGAATTTCAGAAACTTGTATGTATGTCAATTTTTCGCCATAATTTCGGCTATTCTGGCCAGCTATAACTGTTACACGTTTCATCTGTAATTATTGTCCTTCCAATAATCTTTACCATAAAGTTTTTCTAAATCTTCAATGTTGTCCTTGGTGGGCTTAACAGTATCAAAACCATAATGTCGAAGATGCCTGATAAAGACCACCACGACTAAAATTATTGGAAGTCCTATCCACAACGCCCAAAATGATGCAAATTTCATGATTACAATGAACAACATGTGTTTTCTCCATTGAGCATAAAATTTATTAAAATTCTCACCAAGTACGTTAGAAAAGGCCTTCTGCCAGCTGTCACCATTTCTAACGTCATCAAGGAGGACAGGGAGTTTTCTTTCAAGATTAACTCGTTCGTTGATTGCGTTGAAAAGAGCGTAAACTTCTGAGTAGTATTCTTCCTTTGATTCCTCATTTGAGGGATATTCACGATATTTTAAAACGTCCACAGACCAAAATAAAAATGGATTTCCTCCTATTGGACTTATGTAAGTACCTTTTTCACCTCCGTACCACGTTGCAAGCCCTTCCATAACCCATAAGGGCATCATCTTCTTATAGCGTCTTATCCAAGCAAACTGAAAAACATGCATGAGTTCGTGAGCAACCGTTGCTCGCATTTCAGAGATAGGGTATCTTATTTCAATGAGAATTCGGAAGCTGTCAGGGTAAGAGACGGTAAATCCCATTTCTGGTCCAAATTTGCCTTTTGCTATCATCATATAAACCGGTCTTGTTGGAAAGAGCTTCCACATGAGCCCAAGAGAGTCCCAAAATTCTTCATTCCATGCTCTGACTTCATTTACATAGCCAATATTTACACCACTTTGAACGGAAACATAAACAGGAATTGAAAAGATACTAACTGCTAATAATAACTCAAATATCACCGCCAAGATTATTTTGCGCGAAGAAGACAAGCTCTGCATATATGAAATCGTCTATCTCACCATCCATGACCGACTGAATATTTCCGGTCTCATGATTTGTTCTGTGATCTTTAACCATTGTGTATGGCTGAAATACGTAGGATCTTATCTGACTTCCCCAACCTATCTCTTTTAAATTCCCTTGAATTTTACGAAGTTGCTGTTCGCGTTTTTCTAATTCCAATTGGTAAAGTCTCGCTTTGAGTATTCGCATAGCTACATCTTTGTTTTGAAATTGCGATCTTTCATTTTGGCATGTTACCACTATTCCCGTCGGCAAGTGTGTTATTCTCACCGCAGAATCGGTTCTATTGACATGCTGTCCACCGGCACCAGACGAACGATAAGTGTCAATTTTGAGATCTTCATCTTTTATTTCAACTTCCACTTCATTCTTAAACTCTGGAATCACATTTACCGAAGCAAATGAGGTGTGACGTCTTTTGGCAGCATCAAATGGTGAAATCCTGACAAGTCTGTGAACACCCCTTTCGTGTTTCAAAAGTCCGTAAACGTTTTCTCCTTTTAGAAGAAGGGTAGCGCTGTTTATACCCGCTTCCTCTCCGGGTTGGAGATCTATCTCTTCAATTTCGAAATTGTGCCTTTCTGCCCAGCGTGTGTACATTCTTAACAACATTTGTGCCCAATCGTGTGATTCCGTCCCTCCGGCTCCGGGATGTATCGAAAGATAACAATTCAGATCATCGAATTTACCGTTAAGCATCATACTCAATTCAAAATTCTCAAGGAGTTTTTTCGCCTCTTCGGCATCTTCTTCAAGATTTCTCATTAATTCTTCATCCTCTTCAGCCAGCTCAAGCCCGATTTCCAAGTCCTCTATCTTTGATTCCACTTTCTGAAGTTTTTCATATCTATCCTTTAAAATCTTAAGCTTTTTCAAAGTATCTTGAGCGTTTTGCATGTCACTCCAAAACTCACTTTTGGAGGTCTTTTTCTCTAGTTCTTCAATATCTTTTCTATTTTTTTCAACGTCAAAAACTTTTTTTATCTCATTGAACCGACTTTTAATGTCGTCTATCTTGATCCTCAGATCGTAACTTATCATGATTTGTACCACCTCTTGAATTTTTACCGCTTTACACGCATTCGTTTTCTTTTACTTTTAGAGGAACCTGCTCTTTTCTTTTCAGCTTTTCCAGAAGACATGGAAAATTCATCATGTTGAGTTTGCAGAATGGCAAATTCTTTTCTAGCACGCTCTTTTTCTTTTTGTTCATCAACAACCACGATTCTAAACGCTATGGATGAAATATCATCGTACATACCATCAACCATTTCTTCAAACATTTCGTAACTTTCGCGCTTAAATTCTATAACTGGATCTTTTTGACCATATGCTCTAAGATTTACTGATTCTTTAAGGTGATCCACAGTCTGAAGATGCATTTTCCACCTTTCGTCTATAACACGCAGCATAACATACTTTATTATATTCGGAAACTGTTCAATTCCGATTTCGCTGACTTTGCGTTCGTAATTTTCCTTGATCTCATTCATAATCTCTGACCTCAGTGATTGAAGATCCGCTGCTTTTTCATTGATATTTATGAATGGGAAAATCGGTTTCAATTCTGCCTTTAAACTTTCAAAATCCCAGTTGTCTGCGTATCTATCATGACAATATTTTTCAATTCTTCTATCAACAACATCCTCAAATATTTCCATAAGATGGTCTTCGACATCCGTTCCGTTGAGTATCCAGTTACGATGTGAATAAACGGCATTTCGCTGTCTGTCAAGCACTGAATCAAGCTCGAGAAGATGCTTTCTTATTGAGAAATGTATACCTTCAACTTTCTTTTGGGCTTGTTCTATGAGTTTGCTAAGCATAGAATGTTCAATTGGCTCACCATCTTTAACTTTTAAAGTGTTCATGAGAGATCTCATTTTGTCTCCACCAAATATCCTGAGGAGATTGTCTTCAGTTGAAAGGTAAAAACGTGTCTCCCCCGGATCTCCTTGCCTCCCCGTTCTTCCACGAAGCTGATTATCTATCCTTCTTGCTTCGTGTCTCTCGGTTCCCAAAACGTACAATCCACCCAGTTCAACTACCCCTTCACCGGGTTTTATGTCTGTCCCTCTGCCAGCCATGTTAGTGGCAATGGTAACAGCGCCCTTTTGACCTGCATTGGCAATTATTTCTGCTTCCCGCTCGGGATGTTTGGCGTTGAGTACTTCATGTGGTATGCCACGCTTTTTCAACATTTGACTAAGTCTCTCACTTTTCTCTATGGAAATGGTTCCAACAAGAACAGGCTGTCCCTTTTTATATCTTTCAACTATATCTTCAACTATAGCATTAAATTTTTCCTTTTCAGTTCTAAAAATCAGATCATTCATATCTTTACGAATAACAGGCTTATTTGTTGGTATAACAACTACCTTCATGTTGTATATTTGATCAAACTCCTCTTTTTCAGTGTAAGCTGTACCAGTCATACCCGCAAGTTTTTTGTACATCAAGAAATAATTCTGAAGGGTTATCGTTGCATATGTTATTGTCTCTTCTTTTATCTTTACGCCTTCTTTGGCCTCTATAGCCTGATGCAAACCTTCGCTATATCGCCTTCCTTCAAGAATACGTCCAGTGAATTCATCAACTATAAGCACCTCATCACCACGAACTATGTAATCTACATCGTGTTTGTACATATACAAAGCTCTCAATGCGTTTAACATATGAAAATTATATTCAACATTTTGCGGATCGTAAAGGTTGCTCACCCCAATCAATTTTTCAGTCTTCTTTATACCTTCCTCCGTGAGAGTAATGTTTTTTGTTTTCTCATCCATTTTGAAATCCACGTCCGGCCTGAGCTTTTTGGCATACGAAGCAAACATCTTGTACAATTTTGATGAAGTTCCAGCTGGTCCAGAAATGATCAATGGTGTGCGTGCCTCGTCTATAAGCACACTATCAACTTCATCTACTATTGCATAGTTATGACCTCTCTGAACACGTTGTTCTGGAAGGTACGCAAGATTATCACGCAAATAATCGAATCCCATTTCATTGTTAGTTCCATATGTAACGTCTCGATTGTAAATCTCCCGACGTTCTTCAGGATTCATTTCGGATTGGATCGCGCCGACAGTTAATCCAAGAGCCTCATAAATAGGCCCCATCCATTCAGAGTCTCTACGTGCAAGATAATCGTTAACAGTAATTATGTGCACACCTTTGCCTTCAAGTGCATTAAGATATGCTGGCATAACTGCAACAAGCGTTTTTCCCTCACCTGTTTTCATTTCTGTAACCATCCCGCGATGAAGCGCAACGGCACCCATTATTTGAACATCAAATGGACGCAAACCAATAGTCCTTTTTGAGACTTCACGAACAAGTGCAAACGCTTCTGGCATAATATCGTCTAAAGTTTCTCCTTTTGCAAGTCTATGACGAAATTCTTCTGTTTTCTTTGGAAAATCAGAATCATTTAGCGCTTTCACTTTCTCTTCAAGTGCGTTAACTTCATCCACAATTTTCTTAAAACTTCTCAAATACCTTTTGTTTTGATCAAATATCTTATTTATAAATGACATTTTTATCCCTCCAACAAACTTTCCCATGCGGAATTCACTACACTTCTTACATCAAAATTCGATTCACTCTCAAAATTCAAGAAGACTAAAAACTCTATGTTACCAGCCGGGCCTTTCAAAGGTGAATAAGTCAAACCGCCGATCGAGAATCCAACTTCTTTCGCAAAGTTAAGAATATTTTCAAGCACATCCACGTGCACTTCTTTCGATCTTACAACACCCTTTTTTATTCTCTCACGCCCCGCTTCAAATTGAGGTTTGACAAGACAAACTGCTTCACCTTTGTTATTCAACAATCTTTTCACAACGGGTAAAACGAGTCTCAATGATATAAAAGAAAGGTCGCACGAAATGAAATCGGGAATCTCATCGAATTTTTCTGATGTAAGAAATCTTACATTGGTACGTTCTCTAACAACCACTCTCGGATCATTTCTCAACTTCCATGCAAGCTGACCATATCCGACGTCCACAGAATAAATTTTTTTTGCGCCACGCTCAAGCATAACTTGGGTAAAGCCTCCTGTAGAAGCACCGAAATCACAACAGATTTTTTGATTCAGATCTATTTCGAATTCATCAAGCGCTTTAAGCAATTTATATGCTCCACGTGAAACATAAGGACTGCGTTTTTTAACTATAATTTCGGCTTTTTCATCAACAAATTTTCCCGCCTTCCACACAACAGTTCCATTGACCTTGACATTTCCTTCCAAGATCTCAGCCTTAGCTCGGCTTTGCGATGGAAAAATTCTACGCTCGGCTAACAATTCATCGAGTCTTTTTTTCACCAGAAAACCCTTCATCCTTAAAATAAATTCGATACAAATACAACCCATGTGCTGGAGCCGTCGCGCCAGCTTTGCTTCTGTCTTTCATCTCTAAAATCTTTTTAACATACACAGGTTCCCATGTTCCAACACCGACTTTTACAAGTGTTCCAACTATATTTCTTACCATGCGTTTCAAATAAGACTTTCCTTCTACGCGCACAAGTATAAATTTGGAAATCTTGATAACACGGATCCTATAAATAAGCCTTAATGGACTACGATCGTCGTTTTTGTCTTTTGAAATGAAAGACGTAAAATCATGGTAACCTTCCAGATATCGAGCAGCCTCACGCATTTTCTTCACATCTAAAGGATAGGGAAACCACCATACTCTATCACGAAGGAAGATGTCTTTTTCGGGTCTGTTAAGTATGAAGTACTGATATATTCTCTTAGTGGCACAACTGCGCGGATTGAAAATATCAGATGTAAACCAAACATCTTTAACATGCATATCCTTAGGAAGCAACGAATTTATCGCTTCTTTTATGTTTTTCTCAGTCATCCTCTCGTTGAGTTTTTTGAAAGAAAAAACCTGATAACTTGCATGGACACCAGCGTCTGTTCTCCCCGCCATGTCAGTCCTTACGTGCTGCTTAAAAATTCTCTCAAGTGCTTTGTTTAGCTCACCCTGAACAGTACGAACATCGGGATGATACTGAGAACCATGAAACGCCGTACCATCATATTCGACCACGCAAGCAACTTTCAATTTTGATCAATCCCTTGCGATTGCAAAGGCCACTACTTTATCCTCTTCATTCAACCTAACACATTTGACCCCTTGAGTTACACGACTTGTAATTGGAACATCGTTGGCCTTGAAGCGTATGGCTTTTCCTTCCGCTGTGACTGCAACAATTTCGTCCGAATCGACCACGGGTCTGACAGAAACAATGAGACCATTTTTCTCAGTTAACTTTAGGTTTTTTACCCCGTGTCCCGCGCGATGCTGAATACGATAATTCTCGAATTTGGTACGCTTCCCATATCCATTTTCAGTAAGCGTTAAAAGTTGAACATCCTTCCTATTGGATATGATCATGGAGACAACTTCGTCGCCTTTACGAAGATGGATTCCGGTAACTCCCATTGCCATGCGTCCCATTCTTCGAACCTCGTTTATCTCAAAAGATATCAACATACCCTTAAGTGTTGCAAGAGCCACAAGCGTGTCATCTGAATCGTTGTCGGTGAGCTTAGCATCGACAATCTCGTCTCCTTCTTCAAGCTTAACTACATATATTCCATTTGTTCTAACAGAAATATCCCCTAAGGAAGTACGCTTTATACGGCCCTTTTTTGTAACTATTAAAAGATCTCTTGTACTACTTATTTCTTTTCCTGGAGAAAGTACCGATTTGACTTTTTCGTTCTGGGAAAGGTTCAGATAATTCAGAATAAGTTTTCCCTTGCTTCCTTTGCTGTTCTCAGGTATATTATAATTTTTCACAAAATACGCTCTACCAAAATTTGTTATAAACATCGTATAGCTCAAACGCGTGGTGATAAAAACGTGTTCAACATAATCTCCATCCCGTGTTCTTAGAGAAATGTTTCCTTTTCCACCACGATTTTGACTTTTGTAAGAGTTCAAATTCGTAGAAGATATATAACCATTGTGCGTAACGGTTACAACCAGTTCATCGTCTGTGAGCATATCTTCCACGTTTATGATCTCCAAATTGTTTGTGATTTCACTTCTTCTCTCATCGCCATACTTGGATTTTATCTCAATAAGTTCGCGTTTAACCTCTTCCATAATCTTTCCGGATGAGCCCAAGATTGATTGAAGCTTCGACATACGATCTATGAGGGTTTTGTACTCTTCATCGAGCCTGTGATGTTCAAGAGAAGTAAGACGTTGAAGTTTCATATCAAGAATGGCTTTTGCTTGCTCTTCTGAGACTTTTAACACGTTTACAAGCTTTTGAGTAGCTTCTTCCACATCTTTTGCCCCTTTAACCACATCTACCACGGTGCCAATTGCACGAGAAGCTTTTATAAGCCCTTCAACAATATGAGCTCGCCTTGAATATTTTTCTAATTCAAATTCGCTTCTGCGTTTTACAACCTCGTATCTATGATTGATAAAAGCCATAGCTAATTGCTTCAAATTCATAAGTTTGGGTTTCCCGTGGTCTATCACAAGCATGTTTACTGGAAAATGTATTTGCAGAGGAGTGTGCTTATAAAGTCTGTTGAGTACAACATTGGGATTTGCAGCACGAGAAAGTTCTATCATAACTCTTAATCCTCTTCTGTCTGACTCATCGCGTATATTTGTTATAAAATTTTCTTTCAAATTTTTGGCATAATCAGCGATGTTCTCGATAAGGGCAGCCTTTGACACACCATAGGGTATTTCCGTAATGATTATTCTTGTTCGATTCTTATGCTCTTCAAAATGTGTCCTTGCCCTGACAATTAACGAACCATGCCCTGTTTCGTAAATTTTTCGAATGGCTTCTGCATCCATAATAATGCTGCCAGTTGGAAAATCAGGACCTTTCAGCATATTAGCCACTTCTGAAACACCAAGCTCTGGGTTGTCTATAAGAGCGACCATGAGATCTACAAGTTCCTTGAGATTGTGAGGGGGTATAGAAGTGGACATCCCAACAGCTATACCAGAGGCCCCATTCATCAAGAGATTTGGAATTTTTGATGGCAAAACCACAGGTTCTTTCAAAGATTCGTCAAAATTCGGAATCATATCAACCGTATTTTCTTCTATGTCAGCAAGCATTTCTTCAGCTATTTTTGAAAGCTTTGCCTCAGTGTAACGCATTGCCGCAGCTGGATCTCGATCAATTGAGCCCATATTACCCTGACCATGTACGATTGGATACCGCATTGTGAAGTCTTGGGACATTCTTACGAGTGAATCATAAATAGCCATGTCACCGTGAGGATGGTATTTCCCCATTACTTCCCCAACTATTCTTGCACTCTTTTTAGTTGAACCACTACTCTTGAGTCCAAGTTGATACATACCGTAAAGTATGCGCCTCTGAACAGGCTTAAGACCATCTCTTACATCCGGAATGGCCCTACCTATAATAACGCTCATTGAATAATTTATATACGAATCAACAAGTTCATCGGAAATCGATTTCCTTATTATTTCTTCCACAATTTACACCTCACGATATTTTTGCACCGGGATCTATTTGTCCATCGACTGTCAGAATTCTCAACTTGTTAGAATCTTTTGCAGCTAAAAGCATCCCGTTCGAATCCACTCCCATGAGTTTTGTTGGCTTAAGATTGTATATAATTATTATTTCTCGACCTATTAAAGACTCTGGAGTGTAGATTTTAGCGATTCCAGCAACTATCTGGCGTTCTTCTCCGCCAACATCAAGAATAAGCCTCAAGAGCTTTTCTGATTTCGGAATACGTTCAGCTTTAACAATGCGTGCTACTCTGAGATCAAGTTTGGAAAAATCCTCTATCGTTACTTGTGAGTTTTCATTTGTTTTTTGAGCTTCTTCTTTTGTCATATTTATCACCTTTTTCCATTTTTTAGTATCTATTCTTGGGAAAAGTGGCTCTCCAACTACGATTTTAACTCCAGATATGGTCTTATGCCACCCAAGAGTTTCGATCCCTTCAAATTTTTGACCCAATTTCTTGAAAATGTTATCACTTGTTTTTACCAATATTGGTGAAAGCATGATCGCAACGTTTCTGATCAAATCCGAAAGATTGTAAAGAACCGTTGCAAGCCTCGCTTTTTTTGAAATATCACGTGCCAATAACCACGGTTCTGTCAGATCTATATACTTATTTCCGAACTTAACGAGTTTCCAAACATTCGTGAGAGCCTCTGTAAACTTAAACTCATCCATGAATCTGAAATATTCTTTAATCGTTTCAATTGTGAGCTTTTCAATTTCATCATCATAAGCTCCTACTTCTGATGGTGCTGGAAGTGAATCAAAGTTTTGAGATATCATGGAAAGAGTCCTGTGAATAAGGTTACCAAGATCATTGGCAAGATCGGCATTTATTCGAACTATAAGGTTATCTTCAGAAAAGTCTCCGTCGTTTCCAAACTGAATGTCTCTAAGCAAATAGTATTTCACCGCATCTATTCCATAGGCTTTAATCAAGACTCTCGGATCTACCGCGTTCCCCCTTGATTTAGAAATTTTCTCGCCATTCACAGTTAACCAACCATGGGCAAAGATCTTTTTCGGTAGGGGTAGCTCCATGCTCATAAGCATCGCGGGCCAAACAAGGGAATGAAACCTGTTTATTTCTTTCCCGATAAAATGCACATCAGCCGGCCAGTATTTGTTAAACATTTCTTCATCCCAGCCATAACCTATAGCAGAGACATAGTTTACAAGTGCATCGAACCACACATAAACGACATGTTTAGAATCAAACGGGACTGGGACACCCCAATTAAAAGATGTCCTCGACACGCTGACATCTTCAAGACCATCTTCAAGAATTCTAAGCATTTCATTTCGTCTGAAATCCGGTCCGACAAAATCAGGGTGTTCTCTAAAATGTTTCAAAAGCGGTTCTGTGTATTTCGAAAGTCTGAAAAAGTAATTTTCCTCTTTAACATGTTCCAAAGGTCTTTGACAGGTTGGACAGAGATTGTTTTCGTCAAGGTCTTTGTCTGTCCAAAAAGTCTCGCAGTTGACACAGTACCAGCCTTCGTACTTTCCAAGATAAATGTCGCCCTTGTCGTACATTTTTTGGAAGAACAGCTGAACAGTTTTCACATGGTAATCATCTGTAGTTCGCACGAAAGCATCATTAGATATTTCAAGTTCTTTCCAAAGATTGACAAATCGTCTGGCAAGTTCATCAGAAAATTCTTTGGGATCTTTCTTTGCAGCTTGAGCCGATCTCAACACATGCTGACCATGTTCGTCAGTACCAGTTAAGAAAAAGGTATCGTATCCCATCATTCTTTTGTATCTTGCAACAACATCAGCAATGATAGTCGTGTAAGCAGAACCAATATGAGGATCAGAATTTATATAATAAATGGGAGTTGTGACATAAAAAGTACTTGGCAAGTTGTTTCACCTCTTACATTTTTGATAATTATAGCATACTTACGATTCTACACAACAAATCGCTACTATAGTCCAAAAGACGACTGAGTTGAAAACTTAGTCAACCATCCAGGAGCTTCAAGGAAATATCAAGAGACCTTAAAAGTAACTACAAAATATAAGTTTATCATATCAAGAAGAAATGAGGTGCTATAATAAAGCAAGTTTGCTTTCTGAGTTAAGGAGGTCTTGGAAATGGAAGTAGAAGACATAGTCAAGGAGTTGATAGCCTCTGAAAAAGACTCCAGAAATCTTGTAGATGAGGCAAGAACAAAAGCGAAAAAGATGATAGTTGTTGCTGATAAAGAAGGAAAAACGCTCTTAAATTCAAGAATAAGTGAAGCAAGGGAAATTGCCAAAGGTATTGTTGAAAAAGCCGAAGCTGAAGCTAAAACTCAATCGGAGAAAATGATAAAGAAAACTCAGGATGAAATCAAACTCATAAAAGAAAGATACACCAAAGTTAAAGATATTGTAATTTCTGAATTTATTTCTGAAATCGTTCAGGGAAAGAAAAATGGGTAGTATTTTAACTTACGCCGGGGTAAGAGCCAAATTGGCTGCTATGGCGAGTAGGTTCCTTAAGAAGAAAGATTATGAGGCTTTAATAGCTAAAGAATCGGTTCCGGAAATCACCAAGTATCTTCAAGGAACCTCTATGTATTCTGATGCTTTAAAAAATGTTAATGCCGAAGAAATCCATAGAAGGGATCTCGAGACTATCCTAAAAGCCGATCTTGTTAAGGACGTAAGGAAATTCTTTACCTTTTTTGTCACACTCGACAGAACTTTTGCAGGTTACATACTGAGAAGGTACGAAGTAGAAAATCTGAAGCTTGCAATAAGAAATGCTCTTATGGAGTCGGAGGCTAAAAAAAACATCCAGGAGTTAAAAGGAAAATTTTATGATATAGGGAACAAAGCACTCATTGATCCGATGAAAATCGCATCATCTTCAAGTAAAGAAGAGATACTCAGCAATTTAGAAAACACTCCATATCAAGAAGTTATTAGAAATATTTTTGCAAGTTACAAAGGAGAGCAACCAAATTTGGTTGGAGCAATTGAAAATGCTCTTGATAGATGGCTCTTTTTTGGAATTCTGAAAGCCACGGTCAATCTAAAATACGATGATTACATGATAATAAAAGAAATGGTTGGAGAGAGAGCAGATCTTATAAACATGGAATGGATCGTGCGAGCAAAAGAATTTTACACTTTAAGACCAGAGGAGCTTTACAATTCTCTTATACCTATGCGATTCAAACTGAGCATTTCAGATCTTCACAAATTGTGTGATGCTCGCAACACTAATGAAGTCTTAAGTGTTATTGCAGATAGCCCTTACAGAGAAATTTTGAGAGACTTGAATGCCAATGTAGCGAATGTAACTCCCGATATGGTAACGCGAAGTGCAAGGAGATTTCTTTATAAAAAGGCAAAGAAAGCCTTATCCGTGCTTGGAGGATTTTCAATTGCTCCTTTTTTTCATTATTCTTACCTTAAAGAATATGAGATAATGGATATAACAACTATCACAGAAGGCGTAAGATACAGCATGAAACCCGACGAGATAAAGAGTTATCTTATAAGGCCGTTTTGAGGTGATTTTATGGCTGTAACGAAAATGGAAAATGTAACACTTGCTTTTTCCAAGAAGGAGTTAGAAAAGGTTCATTTGAATCTCATTTCTTCTAATGCTTTTGAACCAATGCCATTTCAAGAGATCATTGACGATGAAATATCCAAAGAACTCTTTCACGGAGAAAGCGAAAATCCATATCAAGAACTGTACAACGAGATGACCAGCTTTTTGAAAATTACTGGTTATAGGCCTCCGTTTGATAAAAAGCGGGTCGAACTCGGGGAAGATTTAGATGTTGAGGCTGCTATCAAAAGATTTCGCCTCATGAACAAGGGAGTAAGAGCTTTCTTTGACAAAAATAATGAACTTAACAAAAAACTTCAGGACTACAATAAAGTGCTTTTTCACGTTAAAGTTCTTGTGAATTTGAACGTCGAGCTTGAGAACCTCGCTGAGATCAGAAGAATAAAGCTGATATTTGGTAGAGTTCCAGTAAGACATTATGAGACACTTGTTGAATCTTCACTTAATGTTCCAATCCTTGTTCTTGAAGTGAACAGAGACAAAGACAATTCTTGGATTTTCGTTTTTACCACACCGGATTTCATGGGTGAAGCTCACAAAATCCTTCAATCTGCTTATTTTGAAGAAGACAAATTGCCGGTTGATTATCGTGGAACACCTTACGAAGTTAAAGAAAGAATAGAATCCCTGATAGAAATCACTAAATTATCCATAAAAGAAAATGACAGTGCGATAAAGAAAGTTCTGTACGCTAGCAAAGAATTCATAGACAAAGTTTACTCAACTGTTCTTGCGCACAAAAGAATTTACGATCTTGCGGCTTTCAATGATAGCACACCAGGGAAAAATCTTTACTTCGTGAGTGGATGGATGCCAAAAGATGATGTTAAGAATTTGGGTAAGAAGCTGGACGAAAATGTTTTGATGATCAACAAGCCAGCTGAATTGCTTCCAAGAGATAAAAAGATCGATATCCCAGTTAAACTCAAAAATAAAGGGTTCCTTTTTCAAGGCTATGAATTCATAACCAAGATGTTTGGGACCCCTAATTATAGTGAGATAGATCCAACACCATATGTCACTGCTTTTTTCATATTCATGTTTGGGTTTATGCTTGGAGACGTAGCTCACGGCACGATACTTTTCCTTTTTGGATACTTTATGCACAAAAAAGGCTCCAAAAAATTTGGAACGGTTATGATGAGTGCTGCATTGTCATCAGTTTTCTTTGGTTTTATGTACGGTTCCGTTTTTGGCTTTGAAGATTGGATACCAGCCCTATGGTTGAGACCCATTTTACAAATAAATCAACTTCTTGTTGTCTCAATATATTTTGGAATAGGTATGTTGAGCTTTGGTATGATTTTAAACATCATCAATGGCTTCAGACAAAAAAATTGGGAAAAGGCTATTTTTAGCGCACAAGGTATAGCAGGCTTAGCCTTCTATTGGCCCTCAATCGTGGCAGTTTCTTTTTATTTCATCAGTGGAAAAATTCCTTTCAACGGTATGATGCTAACTATCACTTTAATTGCATCCTTGATCGCGATGTTTTTCAAGAAAATTCTCGGACAACTTGTTTCGCATCAAAAAGTCTCTTTGCCAAAAGGTTTTTGGGTTGAAGCTGGCTTTGGAATGTTCGAAACGCTCATTTCATTTTTAAGCAACGCTATCTCATACGTAAGACTTGCAGCATTCGCACTGACACATGAAGCCCTGTTTCTTGCTTTCTGGGTTATGGCGTTAATGGTCCTGCCATCGCCAGGTGGAGGTGTATGGGCAGTGATCATATTCCTTCTTGGTCAATTCATGCTTGTTGGTCTTGAAGGATTAGTCGTTTTCATCCAGGATCTCAGACTTGTATATTATGAATTTTTCACAAAATTTTTTGAAGCTAGTGGAAAAGACTTTCGTCCATTCCTTTTCTTGGAAGGTGATATCGAATGACAGTTTTCCAACTCCTTGTTTTTCTAGTCTTTTTGATGATGTTGATATCTTTCCTGGTTTTCAGGGGAAATATACTAAGAACACAAAAAAAGAGAAGAAAAGAGAACCCGGATGTAAAGTTAATCAAATACACAGCTCTTGGAGGAAATATCATCATTGGTCTTGCTCTTCTTGCGTTGTTTCTCACCCCAGATAAGATAACAGCAGCAGCCATGAACTCGTCAATATCATCAGCGATGAAATCACTTACTTCTGCAGGTCTTGGATTTATTGGTGCAGGCCTTTCAACCGGATTAGCTTCTATCGGCGCTGGGTGGGGAACCGGAATAGTTGGCAGCGCTTCGATAAGGATTGGTCGTTTAAATGCTGGAATGCTTGGGAAATCCATGATATTTGCGGGACTTGCAAATGGAGTTGCAACCTACGGCCTCATAATTTCTATTCTCATTCTCAGTAAAATTTAAAGAAATCTGGTGATCAATATGCCCTTTGTGTTTGTAGGAATATTTAGCACTCTTACGATAACAATATTGATGTTAGAAACCGTTTTGAACAAAAATCTATTTGTTAAAAGTTGTTATATTCGGAAATTAAAAGGGCTGATAATTTCCAACTTAGGAGTCTTGAGTTCTCTTATGTTATTTGGATTGGTTATGGTTTCTCCCGACAAAGCGATGGCAACACCTATTGCAAATAGCGAAGGAATAACCAAAATTGCAACCACCCTTATAAATCCAGGTCTTGGATATATTGGTTCCGGACTTTCAACAGGTTTTGCATCACTTGGTGCAGGTGTCGGAACAGGAATAGTTGGTGCCAAGTCTATAAACATCTTGAGATTCAATCCAAGAATTCTTGGGAAATCCATGATATTTGCGGGACTTGCAAATGGAGTTGCAACTTACGGTCTTATAATATCCATACTTATAATGAGTAGAATTTGAAGGGAGGAGTTTTAAAATGTTTGTTTTGTTCGTATTGATGTCTTTAGTCGTGTTCACCACCATAGCTCTCGGAGTAATTTTCAGCAACAAAAAGGTTATGGAACACGTGAACTCTCCTGTAAAAGTAGGTAAGAGAACTCTGGGAGTTAATATGGTTTCCTTGTTCGGGTTCATGACATTTGCAATTCTCTCTTTGATTCCAGATGGTCATGTTCTTGCCGCTACAACGAGTTCTGCAGCAACTTCCGTTGCAGCGAATATCAATCCGGGTCTCGGATACATTGGTGCTGGTCTTTCTACTGGTTTAGCCGCGATGGGAGCTGGAATTGGTGTTGGAATAGCTGGAGCATCAGGAATAGGTGCTATAAGTGAACAACCTGACATGCTTGGTCGAACGCTTATATATGTTGGACTTGCAGAAGGCGTGGCCATATATGGTTTGATCATCTCTATAATGATTTTTGGAAGGGTTTGAGCACAATGAAATTCTTTCTCATCAGCGACAACATAGACACCCAGATCGGAATGAGATTGGTTGGCGTTAAGGGTGCAGTTGTTCATGAGAAGGAAGAGATTTTATCCTTGTTACACGAAGTCGAAAAGAGGAAAGATGTTGGAATAATTCTTATGACCGAGAAGATAGCGACTCTTATTCCTGAAGCAGTACGTCGATTAAGGACATCAAGGTCGCTTCCTCTCTTGACCATCATCCCAGACAGACACGGAACCAAAAGGCCCAAAGACTTTATCACTCGTTATGTTCGAGAAGCGATAGGGGTGAAAATGAAGTGAATATAGAGAAAAAATTAAGCTCTTTGAAGGAGTATGTCAAGTCCATGGCAGCTTCTGACGCTGATAGCATTGTGAAAGATGCACAAAAACGCGTAGAAGAAATAAAGGAGAGCTATGTTGTTAAAGCAGAAAACAGTTACAATGAGATTATTGAAGAGGCAAAAAGACATGCCGACTTGTTGATACGTCGCGAAATATCCCAAACTTCCGCTAAGTGTTCAAAGATGCTTATGGATGCCCGAAATGAAATTTTAAGAACTGCTATAGACGAGTTAAGGGAGAAGATAAGTGGAATCACAAATAACGAAGCTTATGCAGATTTTCTCAAAAGAACAACCGTCGAAGCGATTAAGGCTCTTGAAGAGAAAAAAGTTGTTGTGAAAGTCAGGAAGAAAGACAAGTCCACAATCAAAAAAATCCTCGACATTTTAAAAAAAGAAATGAAAGATGTTGACATTCATCTTTCGAAGGAAGATGCTGACATCATTGGTGGAGTAATAGTAGAAACGGAAGATGGTCGTGTGATCATCGAAAACACTCTCGAGAACAAGTTTGAAGAGATTAAGGAAAGATTTTCTTCTATACTATTCTCGAAACTTAAATCATGACAGGTGATGTGCTGTGAATAAAAGAGCAGGTAAGATCTATATGGTAAATGGTCCTGTTGTTAAAGCAAAGGAAATGACGGGAGTCATGATGCATGAGGTGGTAAAGGTTGGAAAGTTGAAATTAACCGGAGAAGTAATAGTGCTCGAAGGCGATACAGCAACGATTCAGGTTTATGAAGAAACGTCCGGTCTCAAACCTAACGAACCAGTTGAAGGAACCGGTAAACTTTTGTCGGTTATGCTTGGACCTGGTCTTATAGGTAGTGTTTTTGATGGCATACAAAGACCATTAGAGGTTTTGAGATCAAAATCCGGTGATTTCCTTCAAAGAGGAATCTCTGCGGAACCTCTTGATTTTGAAAAACAATGGGATGTCGAAATTTTAGTAAACGAAGGTGACGAAGTCAAAGAAGGTCAAATAGTGGCAAAGGTGAACGAAACTTCAGCGGTGGAACACCGAATCATGGTTCCTCCTAATATTTCCGGAAAAGCAACAAAAGTCCAGAAATCCGGAAAATACACGATCGATACCGTTTTGATGATAGTCGAATCTAAAGATGAGAAACACGAAGTAAAACTTTACCAAAATTGGCCGGTTCGTGTTTCCAGACCTTATAAAGAAAGGCTGGCTCCTTCAGAACCATTGATAACTGGACAGAGAGTTATAGACACCTTTTTCCCAATAAGTAAAGGTGGAGCTGCTGCAATACCAGGAGGGTTTGGAACTGGCAAGACTGTAACACAACATCAACTTGCAAAATGGGCCGATGCCGATATTATATTGTACATAGGCTGTGGTGAGCGTGGCAATGAAATGACGGAAGTTCTTGAAGAATTTCCAAAGTTAATGGACCCACGAAGCGGCAAACCGTTGATGGAACGTACCATTCTTATCGCCAATACTTCTAATATGCCTGTTTCCGCACGTGAAGCCTCTATATACACAGGCGTAACAATAGCAGAGTATTTTAGGGATATGGGCTACAACGTGGCACTTATGGCAGATTCAACTTCAAGATGGGCAGAGGCTCTTAGGGAGATTTCTGGACGTCTTGAAGAAATGCCAGCTGAGGAAGGATTTCCTCCTTATCTTTCTTCAAGAATAGCAGAGTTTTATGAACGTGCCGGAAGAGTCAGGATCCTTGGTTCAGAAGACCAAAACGGATCGATTTCAATTATTGGGGCTGTCTCTCCTCCAGGTGGGGATTTCTCGGAGCCTGTTACAACACATACCAAAAGATTCGTACGTTGTTTTTGGGCACTTGACAAATCTTTGGCAAATGCACGGCATTATCCATCAATAAGTTGGTTAGATAGTTACAGTGAATACACAACAGAACTTGTAGACTGGTTTGAACAAAATGTCGATCCCAATTTCTCGAAATTAAGTAAACGAGCTATGAGCCTCCTTAGCGAAGACAACAATCTTCAGCAAATCATAAAACTTGTTGGCGAGGATGTTTTGCCCGACGATCAAAAACTTATCGTCCGTGTCGCAAACATTCTAAAAGTAGGATATTTGCAGCAAAGTGCCTTCAGCGATGTGGATGCTTTCTGTGATATGCATAAGCAACATGAGATGTTAAGGATCATTCTCATGTACTATGATCGTGCTAACAGTCTAATTTCAAAAGGTGTAGCAATCTCTGAAGTTCTTGAAGAAAAGATCGTAAATACTTTAATGAGAATGAAAGAAACAGTTTCAAATGATAAGCTTGAGTATTTCAAACAAATAGAACAGACTATTAGAAGCTTCTTTGACTCGCTTGATGAAAAATACGAAAAAGTAAAGGAGGCGTAATGCATGCCCCTCAAAGAGTACATGGGACTTTCTCAAATAAATGGACCATTGATATTTATCGAAAACGTTGGCAATGTAGGATACAACGAAGTTGTTGAAGTTACTTTTCGTCAAGAAACAAGGATTGGGCAAGTTGTTCAAATAAGTGACAAATTTGCCGTTGTTCAGGTTTTTCAAGGAACGGAAGGTCTAAATGTAAATGAAACTAAGGTCAAGTTTCTTGGAAAAACGCTCCAAGTTAAAGTTTCCGAAGAAATTCTTGGAAGGACTTTCAACGGAATAGGTGAACCTATAGATGGTGGTGTTGACATCATAAACGGTGTCTATCAAGACATAAACGGGTTTCCCATAAATCCCGCCTCGAGGATGTACCCAAGAAATTTTATCCAAACAGGCATATCTGCAATAGATGGGTTGATGACTCTAATACGTGGCCAAAAACTCCCGATATTCTCTGGCAATGGACTCCCACATAATAGGCTTGCCGTTCAGATTACCAAGCAAGCAAAGATCAAAGGAGAAGAAAGTGGCAATTTTGCAATAGTATTTGCAGCAATGGGGATAAAACATGATGACGCGCGGTTTATGCTTTCCAATTTTGAAGAATCCGGTGCTATCAAAAATGTCGTAACTTTTTTGAACCTTGCGGATGATCCAACTATTGAAAGGATAGCTACCCCAAGAGTAGCGCTTACAGCTGCAGAATATCTTGCATTTGAAAAAGGCATGCATGTACTTGTCATACTTACAGATATGACAAACTATTGTGAAGCGCTGCGTGAGCTTTCTACATCTAGGGGTGAAGTCCCGTCGAGAAAGGGTTATCCTGGTTATTTGTACAGCGATTTGGCAAGCATGTACGAAAGAGCTGGCATGATAAGGAATAAAAGAGGTTCTGTTACACAAATACCAATTTTGTCGATGCCAAACGATGATATTACGCATCCAATACCAGACTTAACCGGCTACATAACCGAAGGGCAAATAGTTTTGAGTCGCGAACTTCAAAGAAAAGGAGTTTACCCACCTATAGGCATTCTTCCATCCCTTTCAAGGCTCATGAAGGATGGCATAGGTGAAGGTTACACACGTGCAGATCATCCGCACGTTTCAAGCCAGCTTTTTGCTGCATATAGCCGAGTTCAAGAGGTCAGGGCACTTGCTTCTATAATAGGAGAAGAAGAACTTACCAATATCGATAGAAGGTATTTGAAATTCGGTGACGCTTTTGAGAGGGAATTTCTTTCACAAGGGTACGATGAAGATCGATCCATAGAGGAAACCCTTGATCTTGGCTGGAAGCTGCTTGGAAATCTGCCACCCTCAGAACTTACGCGTGTCAGTGAAGAAGAATTGAAAAAGTATTATAAAGAAATAGGAGAGAATTGAAATGGCCGAGAGAGTCTCCCCGACTAAAAGCAAACTCATAGAAACAAAGAGAGCTCTCGCACTTGCTATTGAAGGGCATACGCTCCTTGACAAGAAAAGAAACGTTCTTATCCGTGAAATGATGCGCTTCATTGACTCTGCTCGAGAAATTCAGGAAAGCATGGAAACGGTCTTCGATGAAGCCTATGAAGGCCTTCAGAGAGCGAACTTAAGTATAGGTATAGAGCACGTTGAAGAAGTAGGTTTAGCCGTAGAAGAAGTTGACGATCTTTCTATACGACTTAGAAGTATTATGGGAGTTGAGATTCCGGATATCAACGAAATAGATGATTCTATAACTCCTTCTTATGGATTTGTGAGAACGGATGCTAATTTAGATAAGGCTCACAAAGCGTTTAAACGTGCGCTTTCCCTGATAGCACGACTCACAGAGATAGAAACAACTGTTTACAGACTTGCTGTAGAGATAAAGAAAACTCAACGCCGAGTTAACGCACTTGAGAATGTTCTCATTCCTCAATACAAAGAAACGGTAAAATTCATAGAATCGTACATAGAAGAATCAGAGAGAGATGATTTTTTCCGTATGAAAAGGTTGAAACAGAAAAAATGAGCGAAAACAAGTTTTTAAAGCGAACTTTTTTCCACAAATCGTTTTATCCCCTTAAGAATGTTTTCCGGATCGAGATGGGCTTCCTCTATAACTTCTTCTAAGGTACCGCCAGTGCGCCATCTGTTATCCCAATCAGAAGACATAGAGTATTGAGCACATTTCTTTGTTGCCAGCCAGTCTTCAACGGCTCTCAATGATTCATTCGTTATTATCATTGAATTTTCCCATTCTTCCCACGGAAGAACTTTTTCTTTGTATTCATCAGGTTGTATGTCAAAGAGTTCCTTTGAAGGAATGGCAATAATTTTCAAGTTATATTTTTGGTCTATCTCATTCATAACTTTTAACAAGTTAAAAGTAGACATAGTTCCTCTAACCAATATTGTTCCATCCTTTTTCCCGTCTTTAAAATCTTTTAGAATGTATGCACCTTTTGCTGCTTCGAAATAAGTTGGTATTCCCAACTTTTGCCTGTCTGGAATTTCGATAGGAGGTCTTGTAAGATGCAAAACAACTATCGGAATGTTTGTTGAAAATGCTGCACCAAGCAAAACTGGTACTTCATTAGCTTCCCATGGGTATAAATTTATCACGTGTCCTTTTGGAAACAGCTGAGTGACAACGGGTGAAAAAATTCCAAAATGTGTTCTCGAATCATCAGCCGTTTCAGGTCCGGAATGTCCTGCAATCCATAGGACTTTACCAAGTCTTACAGGACAATCCTGAGTCATCTGAGAAAATAACCTGTATGCACCATATTTAAGGTAAGAAAATGAACCATATGTAGATGTAGCCATGTAAAATCCGTTGAACGATTCAAATGGTTTGTCCGAAAGGTTAATTGCAGCCACTCCTGCAGAAATTCCAGCGTTTGTGAACTCTGTAATCTCTTGGGGAAGCAAAACACCATTTGGATTCTTCTCTTTGTCGTACCAACCATAACCATCAAAATCTCCAAAACCTTTTGCAAAACCAGATATATTTGTCGACTCAGCCAAATCTGCAGACGCTGCCAAGAAAAGAGGGCGATCGTATTTCCTTTTGCTTTCGGAATTTATCCAAGCTCCCCACACACTTAACGCTTTTCTATTTGCAACTTTTGTGCCAGGTTCAAAAAAGATTTCTTTTGGATATTTCATGTAGTCAAAAAACTCTTTGTCTTTAAATATCTTAGGTTCAAGAGTTATTTTCGTTTTCGGAATGCTTTCTGCTATTTCAATGATTCTATCTGTAAGATGTGTTAAAAGTTGCTCATTTCTTAAAACAACATCAAGTGCGATTTTCAAATTTTCTTCAGTTTGTTTCAAAAATTGCTCATGCTCTGGGGCGACTTTGCCATATCCAACAAATTCGACACCGTAACGCTGAATGAATTCATCTCTTGTCTTCCAAAATATATCTGAATTTGCCTTGTGGGGTGTACCATGAGATTTGTTATCATACACACCATAACCGTATCCTTTACGTGTTCTAAACCACGCTACGTTAGGTACGTTATCTTTTTTGTGAGCTTCCAATTTTTCAAAAGTTTCACTTATTTCTTTCCAATCATGACCATTTTCACATCCGGCAACATTCCATCCATAAGGCTCAAACCACTCTTGAGGTGTTCCACTTACAACGGAGCTTGTTGGTCTATCATCTATCCCATAATTGTTCCAATCTATCAGCCAGTAAAGATTATCAAGGCCAAGCCCCCATGCAGAGTTTTTTGATTCGTGCGATGCACCAGGAGTGAGTCCTCCTTCACCCTCTATCACCCAAACTCTCACATTACTCAATCCAGCACGTTTAAGTGCAAAAGCTTCTCCTACAGATGGTGGCAAACCATGTCCGGATGGTCCTGTGTTGAACTTCAAAAAGAGAGTCTTTCCCGAAAACTCCGCGTGGCCAGGAAGTCCTCCTCGATGTCTAAAGCGCAAAAGATCCTTTAGCAAAACAATTCGTGAAGGGTCTATTCTAAATTTCTCATCTTTTGTCTCTTCGAATCGCTTTTTGAAAGCTTCACCGATTATCGCCAAAGCAGCATAAACCAACGGAACAGTATGGCCAGCGCTAAGTATGAATCTATCTCCAAAGGGATTTTCTGGATGGCGTATGTCGTATTTCATCTTTCCTGAAAGAAGCAAAGACCAAAACACGTGCATTTTTGAGCGCGATCCTCCTGGATGACCACTTTGCCTCATGTTTAATGTAAAATCTATGAGCTGACCTGTTACATCTTTTAAGATCTCGAATTCTTTAAAGTCCAAATGTCTCACTCCTTTACTATCCAGTATAAACAATCTTTTAAAAAGTTTTATGAATTTTCTCTGATGTTCACTTTTACAGATTTACCAGTTTTACATGATTCGTATAAAGCTGTCACAACTGCAAGCGTATTTCTTCCATCCACACCGGTGATTCGTGGTTTTCTGTTGCTTAAAATGGAATCCACGATGTCCTCTAACTGCCTCTTGTGAAGATCATATGATATTTTCGGACTTGCAGTGCCGCTTTCTCTCATTCTTTCCTTTGCTTTCTTTATTTTTATACCATCTTTTGTTGCAAAGAATTCTATCTCATCATCAACAATAACGGCCGTTCCGTTTTTTCCATAAATATCGAGTCTGGCAAAAAGTCCAGGATACACAGTCGTGTTTGCTTCTATCAACCCAAGAGCACCGCTTTTAAACTTTAAGCTTCCTACTAAAAGATCTTCCACTTCTATATCATGCGCCATTGTTCCACAATAACTGAAAACTTCTTCTACAGGACCCATTACATACCAGAGAAGATCTACATAATGTATAGACTAATTTATAAGTGCTCCTCCACCGTCTAAAATCCGTGTGCCACGCCATGCTGAACTGTTGTAATATTCCTGAGAACGATACCACTTCACCTGAGCTCCGCCAAAATTCAATTTTCCCATCTCTCCACTTTTTACAGACTGTTTAACTCTCATAACAGCATCTGAAAAACGCCTTTGGGAAATAACGCTCAATTTAACATTTTGTTTTTTACATTCTTCTATAAGGGCATCTGCCATCTTAAGATTAACATCTATTGGCTTTTCAACGATAACATGTTTTCCGGAACGCGCAACCTCTATCCCAATTTTGGCATGTGTCCCACTGGGAGTTAAAACACAAACCGCATCTATATCATTTCTCTTAAGCATCTCATGAAAATCGGAATAATATTCACTTTTAAACTTTTTGGCAAGCCTTAAAGCTTTTTCTTCAGCACGACTTGAAACAGCTACAAGTTCAGCATTTCCGATCTCGGAAATGCTTTTTGCGTGGATCAAACTTACATTGCCTGCTCCTATTATCCCAAATCTAACTCTTCGCATTTATCTAATCACCCTAACGCGAATCCCAATGAAGATATAGTGTCTCCGAGTCCAACAGTGATTGTGGGATTCGGAACTACTTTGGTGGGAAAGAGAACGAACTTAGTGTCGCTTTCTTTCCACTCCTTATACTCTATGCTCGATGTTGGAATTTTAAGCACGTCTTTCAAATTGTCAGAGATCAATTTGCCATCTTTTGCCCTTTGTGCTGCAGCTAACGCTGCAAATGCAAGAGCAAGTTTCTCCTCTTCAACATCATAAAATTTTTCATCAAAAGCAAGAAGATAAAATCCAAGAGTATGAAAATGTACCCTCTTAAGGCCTATTTCCCTGAGTTTCAAAAGCACATCTGAAGTCTTTTTAACATCTCCCTTTTCTATCCCATTCGTATCCATACCTAAATCACGAGCTATCCATGATAACTCAACTTCGTTTGCTCCAAGGCTGTCTGAAATTGGAAATAAGGTATCTTCCACGGCCTTTCTTACACCATCACGCCTTATGGATGCAAATTCAACATGAAATTGAATTTGTGGATTTCTCCTCTTCATATCTTGAATAAAATTTGCAAGATCGTCAATTCTATCTCTTGCCGTTTTACCATCAGGATAAACATCCCTCATTATGTGAAAACCCGATAGAAGAAATTTTGAGATCGCTGATGCGTGTTCTATAACATACGATTTAAAAGGTTCCCTAACTTCTAATCGAGAATTAACAGGATTCCAGGAAGCTATAAATCTATTTGATCGTGGACAAATGTAATTCTTCCCAGAAATTTTTATCTTCTGTCCTTGAGAAAATTCAAAAATCCAGTGAATCGCTTTTATCCCCTTCTGACCATATATCTCTTTTGGTTGTTTTAATCCATCACCGTAGACCACAAAAAGATTGGGAGAAATCGGAAAGAGCTTTGCGAGTTCCTCGGTTAAAGGATAGGCATAGATCAATACTTTGGGAAACGGAAAACAGGTCAATGCTGCTGCCATGTTGGCTGAAGTTCCTCCTAAATGCAAAGTACCAGTTCCGAATTCTTTCATTATCCACTTATAAACATCTTCAGAGTCAATCATGAGTTGAAGTGCTGAACCATTTACAAAAGAAAACAATAGACTTTTGAAAAAGTCCTCTTTTGTTTTTATGGATTTTGGTAGCATATCCAGATTTTTGGGAATGTCTATGTCCATAATGTTACTAAACTTCTCAGGCTTTACTCTAATTAAACCATCTATTACCGAATGGAAACCAAGAGCAATTGCCGACGAGCTCTTGGCACGATTTATGCTAAAATTGATAGATGCATCATAAACCTTATCAAGTATCATATAATTCATACCACCTTTTTATTGACATCAAAGATGAAAAAGATTCGGCAAGAACATTGACAAATTTGGAACGTATGTAATAATGATCAAGACTATTACCATGGCGATATACAGTGGAACCATTTCTTTGGTGGTTCTCTCTATCGTGGTTTTACCAACAGCACAACCCACAAATAACGTATTACCAACAGGAGGCGTGCACAGACCTATACCAAGATTGATGAGCATAACTATTCCAAATTGTATTGGGCTCATGCCAACCTTTTCAACAAGTGGTAAAAGTATTGGGGTCATTATAACTATCAAAGGAGCCATATCCATTACGAGTCCTAACACAAGAAGGAGTAAATTGATCATGAGTAATATTATAATTGGATTACTGCTGATAGATGTTATAGCATTAGCAAGGGCTGAGGGTACTTGTAAATAAGCCATGACGTACCCAAAAGCTGCAGCATTTGCAATTAAGAACAAAACCATAACAGAAGTTCTGAAGGTTTCTTTGAAAATCTTGACAGAATTTTTGAAAGTCATGTTTTTTCGGTAAAACAAAAACGAAACTATTAGCGCTGTTGCTGCTCCTATACTTGATGATTCCGTGGCTGTAAAAAATCCAAAGACTATGCCACCTACAACGATCAAACCTATACTTAAAATTATTAAAGATCGTATTAGAACCATTGGTATTCTTGCTTTTTTTACTCTTCTTCCTTTCGGGAAATGTTTAATGGGAGCAAGTATAAGCACAATAGACATTTGAGCAAGACCAAGGATTAATCCCGGAATGTACCCAGCCATAAACAGTGCCCCTACAGATACCCCACCAGCTGCAAGAGAATATATGATCATATTTTGGCTTGGTGGAATGATTATTCCTTCTTGCGAAGAAGTAACCGTTACAGCTGTTGCAAATTCTGTTGAATATCCTTCTTTTCTCATCATGGGTATCAAGACACTTCCGATAGAAGCTGTGTCTGCCACAGAAGAACCTGATATGCCACCAAAAAGCATACTTGCAAGTATATTAACAAGTGCAAGACCACCTGGCAACCAACCAACTATAATATTTGCCAAATCTAGCAAATCATTTCCCATTCCACTGTAATTAACAATTTGTCCTAGAAGAATAAAAAACACTATGGCTAAGAAGGCAAAAGAATTTATACCATAAGTAAGATCTTGAAAAATTACCAAGACAGGTAATTTAATAAATATGGCAGTGAAAAAAGCTGATATGCCCAACGAGAATGAAATTGGAACCCCCATTAAAATAAAAAGCGCAAAACTTCCCCACAAGAAAATGATTTGCGATTGAGTAACAGAAAAAAAGTTTACCCAGGGAGCCTTAATAAACAATGAAACTATAAATACAGCTAAAATGATAAGGATAATAACTTTTACCTTCATTTCTCTCTCCTTGGCTTGTTTTTCAAAAGGATCTCCAGAATTCTTTCAGCAGAAAATAACATCGAAAATATTCCTCCTATCATAACTGGAATGTAGAGCCATGCGTTTGATATTCCAAGATCTGGTATTATGCCTGGCAAGATCGCCATTGAATATGAACCAACTATCATGTAATAACCAAAATAAAAAATGATGCTAAAGACTATTATATTCACAATTTTTTTCACTTTTGGTGTCAAACTATCCGCAAAAAAAGCAACTCTTATATGTAAATTGCTTCTTACTCCTGTACCAGCACCCAACATTGCCATCCAAATCATGGTTAAAAGAGTGATATCAAGTGACCAAGTTAGTGGGGAATTAAGCACATCCCTAAAAAAAACTTCTATCAAAGAAACGATAAGCATCACAATAATCGAGATAAATCCAAACCACTCAACAGTTTTTTCAATGTAACTAAGTAAAAACAGTAGCTTCTTCACTCAAAATCACCACCATCAAGGAAATGCCGGGGAAGAAATTCTTCCCCGGTAAATTTATTTTGTGCTTCTTATAGCATTTATCAGATCTTTATATTTGCTGTATTGTTTATAAACAGGTGCAACGGCTTTCTGGAACAGAGCAATGTCAGCTTTGGTGGGATAATAAAAATGTATTCCTGCTTTTTTGAGAAGCTCCATGTCCTTTTCTACTTTTGCATTCCAAAGTTTTCTTTCGTATAAAGAAGAAGCCATAGCAGCCGTCTTAAATATAGTTTGTTCTTCAGGAGTTAGCGAATTCCAAGCCTTTAGATTCATGAAGAGTATTTCAGGAACTCTCGAGTGTCCATCAAAAGAATAGTAAGGGGCTACTTGATAGAAACTCATCGTGTAATAGCTTGGGATATTATTTTCAGCACCATCTATAACACCAGTTTGAAGGGCCGTGAAAACTTCACCGTATGCCATAGGCACAGCTGAACCCCCCATTGCATTAACCATTTTGACAAAAACAGGAGCTTTTTGTACACGTACTTTAAGCCCTTTCATATCAGATGGCTTTAAGATCGGCGTGTGTCTCGTGAAGAAACTTCTTTGACCAGAATCGTAGTAAGTGAGACCGATTAGCCCAGCTACCTTCATGCTGTTAAGAAGTTTTTCACCAATGGGTCCGTAAAGTACTTTCCATTCTTGAGTTGAACTTGAGAAAATATAAGGAAGAGACAACACACTTAATTCCGGAACAAAAGATGCCAAAGGAGCAGCATTGACTCTGTTGATCTGTATTATCCCGGCCATAGTTTGTTGAACAGTCTGAGTCTCTGCGCCAAGTTGTCCACCGTGGTAAACTTCAATATTAATCTTTCCGTTTGTCATTTCTCTGACAATGTTGGCGAAGAATTGATCTGCCATGGTTGTTGGATATCCAGCAGGTTGATCATCAGCTAATCGCCACGTAACGGCAAAGATGCTCAAAGTTACTAAAGAAAGCATCAAAGCAAGAACTACTAAAAGACGTCCCTTACTTGACATTCCCAAAACACCTCCTCTATTATTCACCCCATTTGGGGTTATCCACGTATTTACCACTCAATGGAGTCCAGCCGCCTTTTTGAACTCTCTCGAGCTTAAATCCATCAATTTTGTAGATGAATATCTCGTTTGTGACGTTCACAATTGCACTAAAGAGGTGACCTCCGACAAGTTTTTTATCTGGTCCTGCAAGTGCCACATGAATATGTGCAAAGGGCTTTCCATCTTTCTTCTCTATGTTCCCAGTCATTGCCACAAGCTCATGAGGAGTCTCTACTTTCGTTTTTTCATATTCTTTTCCGTTAAACCATCCGATTTCAAAATCTCTCAACATTCCCATTCCCGACAAGATCACACCTGTATCGATTGAATATTTTTCTATCACAGAATAAAGCGAATCGTAAAAGTTGTCTCCGTTGTCGAATCTTACAAAAATAAGATTTCTATCTCTTATGTCAAAAATCATAGAAATCGCCTCCTTTGTCACATTAAGGTTTCTTTGAAAATCTCTTTTAGTTCGTCGAAGTTCTTGTTTCTCACCTTTATCATTTCCTCTAACGCCTCCATAGCAGATAATCCTTCATGCACTGTCTTGTACACCGCATACATTACAGCTGCCGGATCATCATCTCCTGGGAAAAGAATATTCCTTCCTACCAAAGCTCCCCGTACATTTGGACCGCTTTCTAAAGCTTTGGAAATATTTTCTATTGTATATGTGGGATCCTCTTTGGAGTCTCCTCCAAGTATCAAAATGGGAAGGGTAGTAGCCCTTACGACTCTTTCAAAATTTGGTACATACGGAATTTTTATCCATGTTTTTGCACTTGAACCACCTATTCCAGAAACAATCCCAACGATTTTTATCAACTCATCAGCATCCATGATAGTCTCATATGAAGATTCTTCATCTTTTTTAGCAACAGGAAGTGGCTCGAGGAAAACCGGGAGTCCTTGTTCACTACATTCTCTAACAGCTTCAGCACAAATTTGCAGGGTCCTCACAGACCATCTTGAGTAACGGCCTGTCTCAAGTCTAAACAACAATTTCCCAGCGTCGAGATTATTTCGAACGAGATCTCTTGGCCAGTATGATGTCAACATATCGTCCATTTCGTATTCGATCCCAGAAAGGCCAGATCTGTTCATGCTCCCAATGAGTACTTTGTTATCTAAAAATCCTTCTCGACCTGCCTTTTTGTACAAATGATCGATCATGGCTAACTCATCTATTATGTCGGGAGTTGCCATAACACCATCAACGTAGCCCGAGGTTAAAGTTCTGACAATCCTGCCAAGATACTCAAGCCTGTCTCCCATCGCTGTCGGAGAATTTCCAACACTTGTGACACGTCTTGCCGGGTGATCTGCAGCGAGAATAACAAGATAGCCATCATTTGTTAAATCCTTTCGTTTCTTTCTCGATTTTAGAGTTTCCTCTATTATTTCTGAATTTTTGATTCTCAGATCCGTGAGCTTAAAAAATGCCCATTCAGGAAAATATTCGCGTGTGACGAATTTGTACCTACCCACGCCATATATCACATCTTGCCATGTCCGGACGTCATCATAGAATGACTTAGCATGTTGAAGAACCGGCACACTTCCCTCACGACCTCGTGGCATGATCTCAAAACCTATGGGGCCTTTGTATCCCATTTCATGGAGTGCTTTGATAAAATCTGCAACTTCTCTAAGCTTTATCGCTCCGTTTGGATAAGCAAAAGAAATATGTGAATCTCCGTAATTTGGATCATTTGGATCAAGAACACAGTTCCCTATATGCACATGAAAAAGGTAAGGCATAAGATATTGAAGTACCTCTGTTGTTTCTGGCTCCTCCACCATTTCTTCTTTCACTAAATTTTCATATTTCTGTGTGGTTGCTGAACCAGATGTTGCTTCAGTGGGAACTTCGATGTTGATGTTTTCATGTTTTATGTGAATGTTCCTTATGAGGAACATATGAGTAAGATCGTACAGGAGCCCAAACTCATCATGATGATACTCATCGCGCAGTCTCCTGGCAATTTCAATGGCTTCAAAAGTGGGGCCTATAAGTTGGTTGTGGAAACGACCACGTGGATCGTCTATTCTGTCAAACATTTCAAGAATGATCTTCAATGGCTTTTTCTTTAAAGTCTTCGCACGTTTACTTGAATACTCACAAAGTTCGTGAATAGATCTGATCAGCGATAATTTCGCACTTTCGCGCAAAGTTTCTCCGGGATCCCGCCCGCTCATCAAAGTGAAGCCTTCTGCGTTAAATTCATATGCTTGATCGATCATTTCCTTGAGTCGATTGATAGAGTTTATTCTGTCAAGTTCATTGATCGAAGAAATATCTGTTGGAGCATATCCTTCTTCGTTCAATATCTGTACGGGCTGTGCTGTGAAAAAGATATGAAGATCTGTTTTTGATAAGTAGTCGATCGCCTTTTTCATCAAGGATGGATCCTTTATTCGAGTTAATTCAATTCCACCGAAATACGGATCCTTAGCCAAAACTTTGAGAGATTCCATAAGGTAGCGTTCACCAGGCTCGCCCCTGAGCATTGAGTTTGTATTTTGTCGACCAGGAAATGCCATCGGGTGTACAACGGTTACCATGTTTTTTTCGAGGATCAATTTTTATCTCCTCCTTCTTTGGATGCTTTTACAACATCCATCCCTAAGCTTTTTAACAATTTCTCAGTCTCAGACGGTATGCTCCAATCTGTTATCACATGATCAATCTTGTCAAAAGTGGTATATATTGCAAACGATGGATGAGCAAACTTAGAAGAATCTACAACAATGAAGATCTCACTTGCTTGTGAAACCATCGTGTTTTTGATCTTTGCCTCGTTTATATCCGGAGTCATGAAGCCTTCGATGGAGAAGCCTGTTGCCCCGATGAATGCCTTATCCACATAGATCTTTTTTAAATTTTCTTCGCATAGAGCCCCTATTAATGAAAAACTGTTTTCTCGTACAGAACCACCTAAAACGACGAGATCCGCGGAGGTCCCTACAAGTTCAGTCGCTATAAAAAGATTGTTCGTCACAACAGTGAGGGGATACAAATGCATTCGCTTTATCTCTCTTGCCATGGCAAGTGTGGTGGTTCCACTGTCAAGTATTATGCTATCTCCAGGTTTCACAAATTCAAGAGCTTTTCGCGCGATCGCGAGTTTTTCTTCCACATGTTGTTTCGACTTTTGAATGAAATTCCATTCCACTTTAGTGTGAGAAGGCAAAACGGCACCACCATGGGTACGTATGATCAAACCAAGATTTTCTAATTCTTTTAAATCCTTTCTTATAGTTACGCTCGTTACACCCAACCGATTTGACAGCTCTTTAACAGTTATTTCTCCTCGTTCTTTTATAAGTTCAATTACCATTTCTTTGCGCGTTTCATCTAACATGAAATTCCTCCAATTTCAAAATTTTCTTTTCAAAAATTCCTCAAATTCACCACCAAACAGAATCCTTACATCTCTTCTTATTTCTTCTTCCGAGAGTTTCCAGCCGTTATCTACAATTTGAGAATATTTTTTCGCAAGTATATTTGTTATGATTTCTTTCGAATGCTTCCATTTGTATATCAATTGATCTAAAACTCTGGCATCAGAATGTTGTGGAGTAAAACTCAAGCCAAGCATTTCCACTCTCTCATTTGTCATCTCTTCAATTATTGATGGATTGTTCAAAAACCACCAACACCCAAATACATGAAGATTTCTAAATTTACGTGCGACAACCACCAGTTCATGCTGATTTTCTCTTGAGAGGACAGTCAGAAGGAATTTGTTCTTAGGATAATTCCTACATAAATATTCGACAGTACCCATGTCTGTCCTTCCAACAGAATCTCCTGCAAGTTTCAGAGCTGGGTTGGTCAGCTTTTTGACTCCTATCATCATTGCAAATGGAATGTCATGCTCTTGAGCCACAGGCAAAATTGCTTTTTCAACGATCACAGATCTTACACTGTCTTCTGGAACATGAAATGTCGGAGGTAAGGATGCAGCCATATATACAGGTTTCATTCTTTCTATCCAATCTGACAGAAAATTTCGTATTTCCGAGAGAGTTTTCGAGTCTATTTTTTCACCAACATTGTATCCCCAACTTGCAAGTTTCTTGTAAGATTCCAACCATTTATTCAAAAGAGGATCTATTCTCAATGCACTCTTAAATCTGGGATCATCTTTGTAGCTTTCAAGCCAAACTTTTCTTTCTTCATCAACAAACGGATCGTTTGTCATAACAATGTACTTTATATTAGCCAGTTTGAAGACAGAATCTATGTAACGTTCAACTTCTTGATTTTCAAAGAATTTTCTGTAAGATTCCAGGTTTCTTGATGAAACATCCAATCCAAGAGAGTTCAGAACTGTTAATACACCTCTTGTTGATTCACTTATAGGACTTCTGTCAACAAATAGGGTATTCCAAACTACATCTGCTTGCTTCTTTTTAGACAATTCCCAAAACCGCTCATAGGGCATCGTTAAGTATCTCATTACTTCGGCAACAAGATAATGATAGGTTAGAAGTTCATCTATTCCCCAAAGAAGCAGAGAACCAAAACTTGGGTTGAATAAATGAGTGTGCACATCAACAATTGCAGTTTCATTCACAACTTTTCTAATAACTTCTTTCAAATCACCATTTTCGATTCTCATTTTTATATCCTCCAGACTCAACATAACAAAATTAAAAGCAATTAAATGAAACCATACGAAACCAAAAAAGTCAAATCTACTTTTGGGGAATTTAAGATTATTTACAAGGAGTTAGAAAAATTATTCGGGTTTTTCTTATTTTTCCTTTAAAAAACTCGAAATATCTTTGAATTTCTATACAATCTAAGTTACGCCAAGGAAACTTGTGCCAAAAAGCGAGAAAATTAAAGGAATTCTGTGATATAAGCATAAAAACGATGTTAAACACCTAAAACCGCTCAAAAACGTTCAAAATCGGCATAAAATGAATTTTGCAAAAACAACATAAAATGATATAACTTTTTTGGTAACGTTGCCGGAAACGTTTCCGGTATCGTTGCCAGAAACGGAGGTTCACCTTGAGCTATATAACTTTAAAACAAATTGCAAAAGCAGCTGGTGTTTCACTTAGCACAACTTCAAGAGCTTTAAATGGAAAAATGGACGTTAGTGAAGAAACAAGAGAGAAAGTCCTCAAAACAGCAAATAAACTGGGATATCTTCCCAATAGGTCTGCCTTATCCCTAAAAAAGCAGAAAACTTATGCTATAGGTGTTATCGTGGAGGACAATTCAAATCCATTTTGGTCCGAGGTTCTAAAGGGAATAGAGATTTCGGCAAGGGAAAACGGTTATCATATCATTTTCGTCAACACGGATAGAAACTATCGCAATGAGGTTGAAAATATAAAACTACTTCTCGAAAGACGTGTTGATGGACTTTTAATAGTTCCAAATCAAGAAAAATACGATGATTTGCTGGAATTGAAAGAGAGAGGTATACCTTTCGTAATAATGGGAAGACATGTCGAAGGTTTGGAAACTCCCATGGTTTATACAGATGACGTTAATGGTGGTTATACTGCAACGAAACACCTTATAAAGAAAGGATGCAAGAAGATTGCCTTCATCGGTGCCCAATCTTACAACACGGCATCGATCGAAAGATGCAAAGGGTATAAATTGGCTTTAAAAGAGGCAGGAATAGAAATCGATAGTTCATTAATCAAGATCAGCACAAATTCAATCCGAAACGGTGTTATGGAAGTTGAAAGTAGTTATAACCATCTGAGAGAACTTTTAAATGATAAAGTGAATTTTGATGGAGTCTTTGCCTACAATGACCTGATGGCTTTTGGAGTAGTTAAAGCTTTAAAAGAAGCAGGCATATCCATTCCGAGTAAAGTCAAGGTGATAGGATATGACGACATTTTCCATGCTTCGATCATTACCCCACGTCTTACAACAATGAAAACTAAAAAGCAACTTATGGGTAAAACTGCTTTTGAGCTGCTTTTAAACCCAAATGCGAAAGATAGAATCGTTTTGAGTGCAGATCTTTTAATCAGGGAGAGTACATAGTTATCACACTAAATATATCACCAGCTATGAGATAACAAATAGCTAATACTCTCATAATATTATTAATTTAGCATGAATGCACAAGGGAGGGACGGATGATGGTAAAAGTTGGTGTAGTTGGTTACGGAACGATCGGGCAGAGATTAGCAGATGGTGTGGCGCTACAGAAAGATATGGAACTTGTCGGTGTTGCTGACGTTGCACCTACATTAGCGGTACTTGCGTTGAAGGAAAAAGGAATGCCATATGATTTTTACCTCGCTATGTCGGAAAACAAGGAAAAACTGGAAAAGTATAATATTCCAATTTCTGGCTCTCTCGAAGATCTTATCCAGAAAGTAGACATAATATTGGACGCCACAAATGCCGGAGTGGGTGCCAAAAACAAAGTTCTATATGAAAAATACGGAAAGAAAGCGATCTTTCAAGGTGGGGAGAAAACCAGTGTGGCAGATGTATTCTTCCATGGATACGCTAACTACGAAAAAGGATTGGGAAAACAATTTCTGAAATTAACTTCCTGTAACACAACAGGTTTGATACGTTCTGTTGATTGTCTGGACAGGGAAATAGGCATTGATAATGTGGCAATTACCATTATTCGTCGTGTTGCGGATCCTGGCGATTATCATAGAGGATTAACGAATGCTTTAAAAGTTGATCCTGTTCCCAATCATCAAGCGGTCGATCTGATGCTTGTCATGCCCCATGTCAAAGCCACAGGAGTTCTTGTACACACACCTGTCACCCATGGCCATATAATTTCCGTTGTGGCAAAACCAAAGAGAGAAACTACAAAAGAAGAGGTTCTCAATCTCTTTAAAGCGCATCCTAGGATCAGAGTGGTTCGAATCGAAGATGGCTTCCTTGGAAATGCTTCCTTGTTCAAATATGCCAGAGATCTTGGCAATCCAAGGGGAGACATGTACGAAATAGCAGTGTGGGAAGAAACTGTCACGATCTTCGAAGGTAGTATCATCTACGCAATAAACATTCCACAAGAAGCAGTAGTCATTCCAGAGAACATAGATGGCATCAGGGCTGCTATGGAAATGCAAACAGAACGCTTGGAGGCTGTTAATCTAACAAACAAGTATCTGAAAATTGGGGGCAACAAAGATGCCTGATCTCGAAATCAACACGATCGACGATTTCGAATTCAAAGGCAAAACCGTGATTTTGAGAATAGACATAAACTCGCCAATAGATCCTAAAACAAAAAAGATAGTAAATGAAAATCGGATAAACAAAAGTGTCCCAACGATAAAAGAACTGATGGATAAGGGCGCTAAATTAGCCGTTCTTGCGCATCAAGGGGATACTCTTGATTATCACAACTTAATCTCATTAGAAGAGCATGCAAAGAAACTTTCAGAAAAAGTTGGAAGAAAAGTTAAATATATAGATGATGTGGCTGGACCTGCGGCTCAAGCAATGGTGAAATCACTTAAAAATGGTGAAGCTGTTCTTCTTGGAAATGTTCGCTACCTGACTGAAGAAGTGTCTACTTTCGAAAACGTGGTAAAACTCAAACCAGAAGAGATGCTGGAAACCTACATAGTTCGTCATTTAGCCCCATTGGCAGATTACTACGTCAACGACGCTTTTGCAGCAGCTCACCGAAATTCTCCTTCTATGGTAGCTTTTGAAGAAATTCTTCCTTCCGCTGGTGGCAGGCAACTGATCGCTGAAGTGAAGGCCTTAACAAAGGTTATGCAGAATCCAGAGAAACCTGCCGTTTTCGTTCTTGGAGGATTGAAAATATCTGACGCTTTTGGAATGATGAAACAAGTTTTAGAGAACGGCACAGCAGATAAGATACTCACCAGTGGTGTAACGGGAATAATCATGTGGATGGCACAAGGAAAAAAGTTTGGAAAAGCTCAGGAGAAATTCGTACATGATCGTTCACTTGATGTTTTTCTTGAACCGGCACGTGAATTCATGAATAAATTTGGCGATCATTTTGTCAACCCAGTGGATTTTGCATACGAAAAAGAGGGGAAAAGAGTGGAATGCTCCCTTGATTCGTTGCCGATAGATGGTGCTCTTTTCCTCGACGTTGGAACAAAAACAATAAGAATTTTTAAGGAAGAGATATCCAAAGCTGGTACGCTATTTGTCAATGGACCTGCAGGAGTTTATGAAAATCATCTCTTCGAACTGGGAACAAAAGAGATTTGGAATGCGATAGCGAATGCAAAAGGATACAGTGTGATTGGTGGAGGAGATAGTGTCAGCGCAGCTCAAAAATTGGTAGAAAACGTCGAAGAGAAATTTGGCTATATTTGCACGGCTGGTGGTGCGATGGTAAGGTTCTTGTCAGGCGTGGAGCTTCCCCTTCTCAAAGCACTAAAAAAAGCTTACAAAAAGTCATGAAGAATTTTTCGTGATGCGCCCTAACTTAACGTTGAAACTCTAATTCAAGGTGGTGAGATCGTGTTAACAGATGTGGAGGTTACAGAACTTGAAAGATTCGCAAACCAGATAAGAATAGAAACTTTAAAAGAACTTGGACATTTAGGATTTGGGCACATTGGTGGAGCAATGTCCATCATTGAGCTTCTTGCTGTTCTTTACGGAAAAGTTATGAGGGTCGATCCGAAAAATCCAAAGTGGAAGGATCGAGATTGGCTTGTAATATCAAAGGGACACTCAGGTCCGTCACTTTACGCAACATTAGCATTGAAAGGCTTTTTCCCCAAAGATTGGCTCTATACTCTTAATCGAGGAGGAACAAATTTGCCGAGTCACTGCGACAGAAATTTAACCCCAGGTGTGGACATGTCAACAGGTGCACTTGGCCAGGGGATCTCCACCGGAATGGGCATAGCCATGGGATTAAAAATGGACAAAAAAAAGAACTATGTTTACATCATAATCGGAGACGGTGAATCTCAAGAAGGTCAAGTTTGGGAAGCAGCGCTTTTCGGTGGGAATGCCAATTTGGACAATTTGATAGTTTTTGTGGATTACAATAGACAACAGTTGGACGGCTACGTTGATAACATAAACTCCCTTGGAGATCTTAGCAAGAAGTGGGAGGAATTTGGATGGCACACGCAGGAAGTGGACGGACATAACGTAAACGATATCTACACAGCAATTCAAATGGCAAAGCAAGTAAAAAACAGAAGTCATGTGATTATTTTGCATACAATAAAAGGAAAGGGATGCAATTTTGCTGAAGGTGTCGAATTGAACCATCACATGCATTTTACAGAAGAACAAGTAGCGAATGCAATCAAAGAGCTTGAAAAGAAATTTCCAGAGAAGGCAGGAGATCCAGCATGATGGTGAAAATAGCAAGTGAAAGAAGAATCGATAACAAAGAAATGAGAGATGCGTACATCGAAAAACTTATAGAACTTGCAAAAAAGGATGAGAGGATCGTTGTCTTAGACGCAGATCTCATGCACTCCAACAACACGTATAAATTCAAGGAAATCTTCCCAGATCGAGGTATAAATGTAGGTGTTCAGGAAGCTAACATGATAGGGCTTGCCGGTGGACTCTCTGCAACGGGGAAAATACCTTTTGCTCACACTTTTACATGTTTTGCAGCAAGAAGGGATCTTGACCAAGTTTACATCTCTGCCGCCTACGCAAAGTTAAATGTGAAGATTGTAGCAACTGATCCAGGTATAGCCGCGACTTATAACGGAGGTACTCACATGTCATTTGGAGACATGGGTATCATGCGTGAAATTCCAACGATGACCATAGTTGAGCCAACTGATAGTGTGATGATGGAGGCACTTGTTGAGCAAATAGCTTATACTTATGGCCCATTCTATGTTCGGGTGTTCAGAAAGAAGCCAATTAGGATATATGAAGAAGGGAGTATTTTTAAAATTGGCAAAGGAATAATTTTGAAAAATGGCAAAGATGTGACCGTTATCGCGACAGGGATCATGGTTTCAGAAGCTTTAGAGGCGGCTGAAATACTCGAAAATATAGGGATTTCGACTAGAATAGTGAATATATTTACCCTTAAACCCATAGATAAAGAAATTATTGTGAAATGTGCAAAAGAAACCGGAGCCATCGTAACTGCTGAAAATCACAATTTTATAAACGGCCTTGGCTCAGCCGTTGCCGAAGTGGTAGTGGAAAATGCACCTGTACCGATGGAAAGAGTAGGTGTTCAAGATCAATTTGGAGAAGTGGGAGATATTGAATATCTAAAAAAGAAGTTTCATCTTACAGCTGAAGACATAGTTGAGAGTGTTAAAAGGGTTCTTAAAAGAAAATAAAGGCAGTGCCTACGTGCCTGCTTGGCATTTCTAAAAGCAAAAGAGGTGCAAGTTGATGAACAAATACAAAATAGCTCTAATACCAGGAGATGGCATAGGAGTAGACGAGATCAGCGAGGGAGTAAAAGTCATTGAGACAGCCATGAAGATCGACGGTGGTTTTAAAGCAGAATACACTCACCTTCCATGGAGTTGCAAGTATTACAAAGAAACCGGAAAAATGATGCCAGACGATGGTCTGAAGATTTTGAAAGATCACGACGCGATATACATGGGAGCAGTTGGGTTTCCAGGAGTTCCCGATCACGTGTCGCTGTGGGGATTACTTTTGCCAATAAGATTTGAATTTGACGAGTATATAAATTTAAGACCGATAAAGTTGCTAAAAGGAATAAAGGGCCCGTTAAGAAAAAATTCAGAAGACATAGACTTCGTAGTAGTTAGAGAGAATACAGAAGGTGAATACGCCGGCTCCGGCGGACGTTTATACAAAGGTAACCCCTCAGAAGTAGCAATTCAGACATCCATTTTCACTCGAAAAGGAACAGAGCGTGTTATGAGATATGCTTTTGAATTGGCGAGAAAGAGGAAAAAAGATCTTATATCTGTTACAAAGTCAAATGCCCTTAATTACAGTATGGTGTTTTGGGATGACGTATTTGAAGAAATTTCAAAGGAGTATTCAGACGTCAAGAGCAAACACATGCATGTGGATGCGATATCAGGCCATTTTATACTTCACCCCGAGCAGATAGACGTGGTTGTGGCATCGAACCTTTTTGGGGATATATTAACTGATTTAGGAGCTGCTATACAAGGAAGCATTGGTATGGCGGCAGGTGGAAACATAAATCCTGAGAAAAAATATCCTTCGATGTTCGAACCTATAGGTGGATCGGCACCGGACTTGGCAGGTAAAGGAATAGCCAATCCAATTGGTGCAATTTGGGCAGCTTCTATGATGTTGGATTTTTTAGGTGAAAAGAAGAGCGCAAAACTAATATTTGATGCTATCGAGGCTGTAACAGAAGAAGGGAAATATTTAACACCTGATATAGGTGGAAACTCTACCACTCAGGAGGTTGGAGAAGCGATAAGAAACAGCATGAAAAAGATGGCATAAATCAGCATATGGATTAACAGTATTGTTGGTGATTGATTAGGAGGCGAACTTTATGTTTCTACTCAAAAACAAAGAATTCGGGTGGGGTTATACAGTCATAACCAAGGAGGGAGAGATTTCCGAAAACACAATGATGGACTTTGGGATACTTCGCCTTGAAGCCGGAAAAAATTACGAACACGGTCTTGAAAAAGAACGTGCCTTTCTTTTAATGAAAGGAGAAGTGTCTTTCTTTATTGATGAAACAGAAAAAAGTGCAACAAGAAAATCTCTATTCGATGAAGGACCATCATGCTTACATGTCGACCAAAAAACCCATGTAAAGATCGCAGCTCTTACAGATTCAGAAATCGCAATTATAAGTACAACTAATGACAAGACATTTCCCCCTGAATTTTACACATCGTCTGATGTTGAAAATGAATATCGCGGAAAGGGTACTATGCAAGAGACGTCAACACGCATAGTAAGAACTATATTTGATAAGAGTAATGCGAAAAATGCAAATCTCGTACTTGGCGAAGTTGTGAATTATCCAGGTAAATGGTCGAGTTATCCTCCACATCATCATCCACAACCTGAAATATATCACTACAGATTCTTACCAGAAAACGGGTTTGGATTTGCAACTGTTGGAGATAGCGTGTATAAAGTGAGAAATGGTGACACAGTGAAAATATTAAATGATAGAGTTCACCCTCAAGTTTCAGCTCCGGGATACGCTATGTACTACATATGGGTTATTAGACACTTGGATGGGAATCCTTACATAAAGCCTGTTTTTGAACCTGAACATACCTGGGTAATGGAAAAAGATGCACCGATCTGGTCTGACAGAGGTGAATAACATGGAAAAAACTATTCGATTGACAACTGCCCAAGCTTTACTGAAATTTTTGGATGCTCAATATGTGGAGCTTGATGGAATCGAACATAAATTTATCAAGGGTGTTTACGGAATATTCGGTCATGGAAATCTTCTTGGAATTGGAGAAGCGCTTGAGAACATGAAAGGTCTTTCCCTGAAGTTCATACAAGGGCATAATGAACAAGGCATTGTACACGCTGCAACAGCTTACGCCAAGCAAAAAGATCGCCTCGAAATCTTTGCATGTACAAGTTCAATAGGTCCAGGGGCTTTAAACATGATAGTTGGAGCGGCTACGGCAAGCGTAAACAGAATCCCGGTTTTACTTCTTCCTGGAGATGTTTTCGCTGACAGGCAACCAGATCCCGTTCTTCAACAGATTGAAATGCCTTATAACTACACTATAACATCTAACGATGCTTTTAAAGCAGTAAGTAAGTATTGGGATCGTATTGAAAGACCAGAACAGCTTATAACTGCCGCGTTAAATGCCTTAAGGGTGCTGACTGATCCAGTTGAAACTGGTGCTGTCACATTGGCATTGCCACAGGACGTTCAAGGTGAAGCATATGATTTCCCTGTGAGCTTCTTTGACAAACGTGTTTATCACATTGACAGAAGACCCCCCACTGAATTTTCTCTTCAACGAGCAGTTGAATTGATCACCAACAAGAAAAAACCATTGATCATTGCAGGTGGAGGAGTGCGATACTCCAAAGCTGCAAAAGAGCTCAAAGAATTTTCTGAAAAATTCAACATTCCCGTTTCAGTCACACAAGCGGGAAAAAGTGTTTTAACATGGGAATACCCTCTCAACATGGGAGGAATTGGAACAACCGGAACATTAGCGGCTAATCTTCTGGCAAAAAATTCTGATCTTATCATCGCAGTGGGAACACGACTTATGGATTTTCCCACTGCTTCAAAAACAGCTTTTCAAAATCCGGAAGTTCAGATCTTGAATATCAATGTTAGCACATTTGACGGATTAAAAATGAATTCCGTTTTCTTGCAATCTGATGCAAAACTTGCATTGAAAGAATTGAGCAACGCGTTGGAAAAGAGAAATTACAAGACCTCTTATTCAACAGACTATTTGAATGGGCTAAAGCACAAATGGAACAAAGAGGTAGATAGACTCTACTCTCTTGATTCACAAAACGGAATTATGCAAACCACCGCACTGGGAGTCGTAAACGAGTTCATGACTGAAAACGATATTGTAGTAGCCGCCGCTGGTAGTCTTCCTGGTGATCTTCACAGGTTATGGAGATGCAAGGGTACCAAGACATATCACATGGAGTACGGTTTTTCTTGCATGGGTTATGAAATTGCGGGTGCTTTTGGCGTAAAGATGGCAGAACCAGAAAAAGAAGTCTATGCCATCTTGAGCGATGGAAGTTATCTCATGCTTCATTCGGAATTGTTAACCAGTCTCCAAGAAGGTATCAAGATCAACGTGATCATCTTTGATAACGGAGGGTTCCAGAGCATAAACAGTCTCCAAAAGGGCCATGGTAGTGTTAAAGGCTTCGGAAACGAATTGAGGTATCGTTCCAAGGAAACTGGCAGATTGGACGGAGAATACATGAAAATTGATTTTGCAGGGTTGGCCCGAAGTCTTGGAGCTAAGTCCTACACTGCAAATACCCTTGACGAACTCAAAGAAGCCCTTAGGAATTCCAAGAAAGAGAAAATAAGTACACTAATAGATGTAAAGATCAAACCTGGAACGCAATCAAATGGCTATGAATCGTGGTGGAGGGTTGGTGTCGCGCATGTTTCAGATAATCCAAACGTGATGGAAGCCTATCGTAGAGATCTTGAATATTTTTCCAAAAATGCAAGAAGTTGGTAAATAAGGAGGCTTTTTGATGGTCAAAAAGGGCGAAGTGAAGGTTGGTATTGCACCAATAGGATGGACAAACGATGACATGCCAGAACTTGGAGGAGATATTCCATTTGAACAATGTATAGATGAAATGGCTGAAGCAGAATTTGAAGGCTGCGAAGTTGGCAACAAATTTCCTCGAGATCCGAACATTTTGAAAAAAGCACTGGAACCACGAGAGTTAAGCATAGCGAGTGCCTGGTTTAGCACTTTTTTTACAACCAAAGACGCTAAAGAAACAATTCGAGAATTCATAAAACATCGTGATTTTCTTCATGCTATGGGAGCAAAAGTCATAGTCGTTGCGGAATGCGGGAGATCTATACATGGCAATATCAATACACCCTTATACAGCAACAAACCAATTTTCAACGATCAAGAATGGAAAAAGCTTGTCGATGGTCTTCACGAACTTGGTAAATTAGCTGCCGAAAAGGATATGAACATCGTCTACCATCACCATATGGGAACAGGGATTCAAACATTCGAAGAAATTGAGAAGCTCATGAGTCTTACAGATCCAACATTAGTAAGTCTCCTCGTTGACACAGGACATATAGTTCTTGCCGGCGGAAACCCAGTAGAACTCATTAAAAAATTTGGAAATCGCGTGAAACATGTTCACTTTAAAGACATCCGCGAGATGATCATGAAAAGATCCATTCAGGAGGATATGAGTTTCTTGAAATCCGTCAAACTTGGCGTTTTTACGGTCCCTGGAGATGGGATGATCGATTTTGTTCCAATCATAGATGCACTGAATGAAATAAATTACAAGGGTTGGATAGTTGTCGAAGCTGAACAAGATCCCAAAATTGCACCACCACTTGAGTATGCGAAGAAAGCAAGAGAATATATACGAGAAAAAGCGGGTCTGTAGAAAGGAGAAAGCTTATGTCGGACAAAGATAAAATTCGTGTAGCTGTAATTGGAGCAGGACGCATAGGTAAAATCCACATAGAGAACCTTGTCAACAAAATACCTGAAGCCGAAGTGGTTTGTGTCGCAGATATTCAAGTCGATAAAACTGAGGAATGGGCAAAAAAGATAGGCGTTGAAAGGGTTATTTCAGATCCTACTGAAGCCATTCAAGACCCCAATATAGATGCTGTGGTCATTTGTTCTCCCACAAACACACATGCTGATCTCATCATTAAAGCTGCCAAAGCAGGAAAAGATATTTTCTGTGAAAAACCCATCGATCGCGATTTGAGCAGAATTGAAACCGCTCTGGAGGAAGTAAAGGACGCTGGAGTGAAATTTCAAGTTGGATTCAATCGTCGCTTTGATCATAATTTTCGAAAGATCCGTCTTCTCGTAAAAGATGGTGAAATTGGCGATGTTCACATTGTGAATATCACGTCAAGAGATCCCAATCCCCCTTCAATAGAATATGTAAAAAGTTCTGGGGGCATCTTTGTGGATATGACAATACATGATTTTGACATGGCTCGTTATTTAACGGGAAGTGAAGTAATAAAAGTTTATGCGGTAGGCAACGTTCTTGTAGATCCCAAAATTGGCGAGGTTGGAGATTATGACACGATTATTGCAACGCTTGAATTTGAAAATGGTGCAATATGCACAATTGACAACAGTCGAAAAGCTGTTTACGGCTACGACCAGCGTGTTGAGGTATTTGGCTCCAAAGGAAGTGCGATAGCTTATAACGATCGACCAACCAACGTAGTGGTGAGTACACAAGATGCTGTTTATATGGACAAACCTCTCTACTTCTTTCTTGAACGGTACAAAGAGTCTTTTGTGCAAGAAATGCAGGATTTCATAGACTGTCTGAAGAACAACGAAGAGCCATTAGTTACAGGAAAAGATGGATTTCAAGCAATGGCGATTGCTGTAGCTGCTACTAAATCTGCAAAAGAAAAAAGACCCGTAAGATTGGAAGAAATACTGTGAATTATCAGAGGAATGGTGAAGCGTGAGAACATTTAAGTTCGGTATTATTGGCGCTGGCAGACTTGGGAAAATACATACGATGAATCTTATGAGGATTTCCGGTGTTAAAGTCAAAGTTATAGCAGATCCACAATTGGAAGCTATTAAGGAATGGACGGATAATTTAGGCATTCCCAAAGTCGTACCCGATTGGCATTCTGTCATTAACGATCCTGAAATTAATGCTGTCGTGATTACCTCACCAACCACATTTCATGCGGAAATGATCACGGCTGCTGCCAATGCGGGAAAGCACGTATTCACTGAAAAGCCCTTGAGTCACGACTTGGCATCTGCAAAAAAAGTTTTGGCTTTGCTAGAGAAAACAGATGTGAAAGTGCAGGTAGCGTTCAACAGGCGATTTGATCACAACTACAAAAAGATTCGCGATTTTGTGGCTTCTGGCCAGATTGGGGAAATTCATCTTATCAGAATAACGGCAAGAGATCCTTTCCTTCCAAATATTGAGTTTGTGAAAAAATCCGGTGGGATATTTTTCGATTTCTTTATTCACGAATTTGACAATATTCGATTCGTGACAAACTCAGAAGTTGAAGAAGTTTATGCTGGTGGAAGTGTTCGATGGGATCCGGAGATCAAAAACGCAGGTGATTATGACACGGCATTTGCAGTCTTAAAAATGAAATGTGGAACATTATGTGTGATCGATAGTAGCAGACAAGCTGTTTATGGTTATGATCAACGAATGGAGGTTTTTGGTTCCAAAGGCCGAATTACATCACTGAACGATCGAGAAACAAACGTTGAACTAAAAAATCATGAAACCGTGACCATGGATAAACCTTTACCTAATTTTCAAAAAAGGTATGCCGATTCATTTAATGCAGAAATGCAAGACTTTGTCCGGTGTCTTGTCGAAAATAAAACACCCTTAGTTACACCTAAAGATGGTTATAAGGCTATTCTTATTGCCGAAGCCGCAACAAGGTCTGCAAGGGAAAACAGAACGATCAAGATTGAGGAATTAGAAGATATCTCCTCTCTACTAAATGGTTAGGAGATTCGGTAACAAAAAACAAGGAGGTGTATCGTTGTGAAAAAGTTTCTTATCGTTGCGTTACTGTTGGGAGTGCTTCTGATAGGAAGTGCTTTTGCCATCAGAACCATCACCATTACTGCGTGGACTGTTGGCCCGGATATCCCGTCTGTGAACAGATTTGACAACTTGACAGTGGCAGCAAGTCGTTTGAATCTGATGTTAGAAACCGTTGGCTCTGATATTAGAGTCAAGGTCAAAGGCTTCTTTGACACTGTGAATTGGAGCGACTATCTTAAAAAAGTCGTTTTCGGTCTCCAATCTGGCCAGCCGGTTGATATCTTGTGTACAGGTCACGATTTGATTGCCAGTTGGGCAAAGGCTGGTTATCTGATCCCGATGGACAAATACGTAAAAGAGTATTGGAATTCAACTTATTCAGCCATAATCCCATCTCTGTGGAAAGCCATGAAATACAACGGGAAAATCTATGGGGTGCCTCAAGATACCGAGGCTAGACCCGTATTTGTCAACAAAATAGCACTTCGAAAGCTCGGATGGACAGAATCACAAATAGATGCCCTCCCTCAAAAAGTTTATGATGGCCAATTCACTCTTTCCGATCTGATACAGTTGGGTAAAGAGGCTCAGTCGAAAGGATACGTAGAATGGGGATTCTACCACAGACCTGTTGTTGGAGTAGATTTCTTTGAACTTCTAAACGACTACGGCGTCAAATTCTACGATTCTCAACAACAAAAGTTCATATTCGATAAAGCGGGTATGAAAAAAGTCCTGACATTCTTCTACGACCTTACAAATGTTTGGAAAGTTACTCCTAAAACATTAACAGGTTCCCCCTGGAATTCAATACATAGAGAAGTAACATCTGGCAAGGTTTTCGCTTTTATGGGAGGAACTTGGAACTGGGCTGAGTGGCAAAAAGTGTGGCATAAGACGAATAAAGAGCTTAAAAACATGTTCTTACCGATTCCTCTTCCAGCTGTTGAAAAGGGAGGAAGGCCAGTTACTTTGTCGCATCCTTTTGCTTACATGATAACCAAGAACTCAAAGCACCCCGCCATTGCAGCTTTAATAATAACATTGGCAACTGCTCCTGATCTGAATTTCAAGCATGATTTAGCAAGTGGACATCTTCCAGTAGCATACACGGAGATGGGATATCCTGAATACACCAAGAATTACATAATGGTTCAGGGTACAAAGATGCTTCCATTTACTTCATTCGTTCCAAACAGCCCAGACTTTGGTTACACCACTCAGTATAATGCCGTTCTTTTCAACGCTATAAGTGCAGTTGAATCTGGAGAATCAGTGAATTCTGTTACAAATCAAATGCTTGCGAGACTTCAAGGTTTGTATCCAGGACGTGTAATAGTCGAAAAGTAAAAAATATTTTGCCCAGCTTTCTTCTCAAGAAAAGCTGGGCTTCTCATTCACCTCATAAGGAGGCATGAACATGGTTGAAAAAACAAAACTTAGGCCTTTCAATAAAGCACTTCCGTGGATTTTGCTTTTACCATTGGTAATTTTAGTTTTAATGTTTTATATATTGCCAATCGTTATAACAATGCCATTATCTTTCACAAGCATGGGCTTGTCATTCAAATGGTTATTTGTGGGGTTGGAAAATTTCAGAAATATCCCGCGAGATCCGATAATCCCTCAGATCATAGGCAACACTTTCATATATGTTTTTTTCACTCTTATCGTGTTTAATTTTGGGATGGCAGTGCTATTGTCTTTATTAACCACTTCCATAAGCGACAGATGGGGCGGGTTTTTCAGAACTTTGTGGATGCTTCCCAGGATAACACCATCTGTAGTTTATGGGTTGCTTTGGCTTTGGATATTTGATCCAAGCAAAAACGGACTTTTAAATATTATTCTTTCAGTTCTCGGCATGCCCTCTCAAGATATGTTCCACCATAATCCCATGCTGTTGATAGTCTTCGCAAATGGATTTGTCGGTGCCTCAATGGGAATGATGGTTTTCTCAGCAGCAATAAAGGCTATTCCAATTGAGTATTATAGAGCCGCAATGGTGGATGGAGCAGGATGGTTCACCATGGTTAGAAAAATAACTTTGCCACTTATCAGATGGCATCTTCTATTCATAACTGCATACGAAACATTGTCACTTTTCACGTCTTACCAATATATTTTGATAATCACAAATGGTGGTCCCGTGAACAGGACGAATGTTTGGGCACTTTATACATACCAAACAGCTTTTTCCGACTTTAAATTTGGATATGGTGCGGCACTGTCATTGGTGCTCGTTGTGGTTGGAGTAATTGCTGGGTTGCTGTACATCCACAATATTCATGTTGAGAGCACGAGTGGCAATGCTTTAGAAATTTAGAAATATGAGAAGTTACGGAGGTAAAATCCGATGACAAAAGGTGAATATTATAAGATCGGTTTCCTACAAAGAAATAGTTCAAAGATTTTCAACGTGACCGTTTATGCACTTCTAATAGTTTTAAGCTCTCCAATTGTTCTGGCGTATGCTTGGCTCTTTTTGCGTTCATTCAGTACAGGTATGGCACATGGGTTCATTCCTACGGGCTTGACTTTTAGCAATTGGAGATTTATGTGGGAACAAATAAGCGGTCTTCCAAATGTTTGGCATGTCACATTTAACACTTTTATATTGGGAGGTAGCGTAGCTGGAGTTGTGCTACTTGTCAGTAGTATGTCTGGCTTTGCACTCTCAAGATTTGCATTCAAAGGACAAGGTAAATTGCTTTTACTGCTTTTGATGCTACATGCATTCCCAACCGTATCTCTTATGGTGGCCATATTCTACATATTAAGAATGACTCACTTACTCAATTCTCTTTTAGGCGTTATTCTTTTACGCGCATCTATGGATATTCCGTGGGCGACTTGGATCATAAAAGGGTTCTACGATGGCATTCCCAGAGAAATTGAATGGGCTGGTGCTATAGACGGGTATAGTAGAATATCCATATGGAGAAAGGTTTTACTCCCTATGGTAAAACCAGGACTGATCGTGATCGCAGTTTTTGAATTCTTAAGCGGATGGTCAGAGTTCATATTCATAACGACATTCATATTCAGCAACAAATGGTGGACGTTGTCGCAATACACCTACACAGCTCTTGGAGGATATAGATTTGCAGATTATGGTTTGCTCACTGCAATATCCGTTTGGTACATACTTCCAGTTACCATTCTCTTTATCTTCGCAAATAAATATATGACACAAATGTCATTAGGAGGTATAAAAGGATAATATGGCAACTATAAAATTGGAAAATTTGACAAAAAAATTTAATAAGGTTATAGCGGTCAACAACGTATCTCTAACAATAAAGGATGGGGAGTTTATCATCCTATTAGGTCCTTCGGGTTGTGGTAAAACCACAACGCTGTTAACAATAGCGGGTATATACAGGCCAACGGGTGGGGCTATTTACATGAACGATACAATAATGAATGACATTCCGCCGCGTTATAGAAAGATAGGCATGGTTTTTCAAAATTACGCCCTGTACCCCCACATGACGGTATTCGAAAATATAGCTTTTCCATTAAGAACTGTGAAAGATATTTCCAAAACTGATATTAAAACAAAGGTGGAAGAATTGGCCGATAAAATGCGAATAGCTTCGCTATTAGAACGCAAGCCATCAGAGTTATCTGGTGGACAGCAGCAAAGAGTTGCCATAGCTCGAGCCCTTGCCAAAGAACCACAAATTTTGCTCTTTGATGAACCGCTTTCTAACCTTGATGCCAAATTGAGGATCATTATGCGTGGAGAATTAAAAAGACTTCAGGAAACGCTTGGCATAACAACTGTTTACGTCACTCACGATCAATCAGAAGCAATGGCGCTCGCTGACAGGGTAGCGGTTTTTAATCATGGAATATTACAGCAGATAGGAAGTCCTGAAGATATATACTACTCTCCGAGAAACATCTTTGTGGCAGGATTCCTTGGAAGCCCATCGATGAATTTTTTGAGCGGCACACGTTTGATCAAGAACGAAGGAACCGCTTATATAGAGAAAGAAGGCAAAAAACTCGTAGAAGTACCTTCTAAGAATCTTGATAAATTTGAAAATGCTCCAAGTGAAGATTTGATCCTCGGATTTAGACCTGAAGATTGTAAAATCGTTCCGAATGACGAGATTGGTATACCAGGTAAAATTTATCTTTTGGAACACTTGGGACGAGAGGTTGTAGTAAATATAGAAGCTTTTGGAAACATTTTTAAGGTTATAGCTGATCCGGAATCAAGATTTGAAAAAGAGCAACGCGTCGTTTTGAAATTAAAACCGGATCGTGTACATCTGTTTGATTCCAAAACCGAAGCAGCGGTATTTTAGGAGGCCAAAAATGAAAATGCTGGAATTTTTTAAAGTGAAGAGGCCGTGGGACGTAACATGGGCACATGCGGTAAATGATAAGGAGAGGCTTAAAAGATTTTGTTCTGACAATACTATGATGATAGAAGGAGATATTTCGCTTTCGAAAAATGGGGAAATCATAATGGCTCATCCCCCAAAGAGAGAGAGTGATTTGACTTTTGACGAATGGATTGAAACGATTTTGAAGTTTCATAAAGGTGCAAAATTGGATTTCAAAGATCCAGCAGTGGTGATCCCGGTGTTGAAGGAACTTGAAAAGATGAAAATCGATATACCTATTTTCTTAAATGCTGATATTCTAAGAGGACCGGGTGGTTCTGATCTTGTTTTTAATCCATCAGAATTCATTTCTAATTGCAATGAATACTATTCAAAGGCTAATTACTTGTCTTTGGGATGGACGGTTGGATATACGTTGCTTGGCAAGTACACTTCCAAGATGGTTAATGATATGATTTCTGCAGGCAGAGAAAGCATTATTCCCGTAACAGTCTCAGTGTTGGCATATTATATGCCACGATCATGGAATGCTCTCAGAGAGATTTTTGAAAAATCCGAGGATACAATAACGATTTGGGATATCAAAAAGGTTAGAGTCAGTGAGAAACTTAAAAATTGGATAAAAAGCAATATGGATAAGAATAGAACCTTTGTTGATCTGATAGATAAAAAGGGAGCACCGATAAGAATATGAAAATTACTTTCATTGGGCATGTATCAAAAGATGTAAACATCATTATTGACAAAAAAATGATCGTTGCAGGTGGAGGAGTTTTTTTTGGAAGTATAGCAGCCTCTCAGCTTGGTGCAGAAGTAACAGTTTTTACAAAATGTGCTACTGAAGATATTCCGCTCTTTGACAAAATGCCGAATGTAGGCGTAAACACCCGTTTTCTTCATAGTCCTTCATCTACAAGCATTGAAAATGTGTATCCTACTTCAAACCCAGATGACAGGCGCAGCCGCGTACTTTCACTGGCAGAACCTTTCAAGATAGCTGACGTACAAGATATGAATGAAGGAATATTACATATAAATCCCCTATGGTATGGGGAATTCCCTGAAGAATTAATTCCCGAAGTTAGAAAAAAGGCAAATTTTTTAGTTGGTGACGCACAGGGATTTCTGAGAAATGTTGAAAATGGAACTATGACATATAGAGATTGGAAAGGTAAGGAACATTACCTCAAATATTTTGATCTTTTCAAAGTCGATATCAACGAATCTAAAATACTTACTGGAGACAACGACATAAAAATCGGGGCTAAGGTAATTCACGATATGGGAGCTTCCATCGTGATTACCACGCATCAAAAGGGTGTTTCGGTCTACGACGGTAAGAAATTCTACGAAGCCAATTTTGGAAATTGGAAGCTTGAAGGACGTACAGGACGAGGTGATACCTGCACTGCGGCGTTTCTTGTAGCTATGAACAAAATGGACTTAAAAGATGCCACACGTTTCGCAGCGGATATCACTTCAAAAAAAATGCAATACCCTGGACCTTATCACGGTTGAAGATATAAACATTATTCAACAACAAAGAGGGAATATGTCCTCATCGTATGGTAAGTTTCACATTCTCCAAACCTTTAAAATATGGAGTTTTAAAGAAAGGAATGGCTTCAGCGGCACTCGATTTTAGCAATTCAAGATTGTACAAAGCGGTACTGTTTAAGTGTAAATCCATAAGTTCTGGAGCATCTATATATAAGGGTGCTCCTTTCCATATCACACGACCAGCCAGAAATCCTGAGGCTCCCAATTGGCAATTCCACTTCACAATATCTTTGAATTTTTCAACATCCATACCTCCACTGAGTATTACCCACGGCTTTCCATTTGAAAATTCGTAAACATTTTCCCTATTCAACTCAAAATCCGGTGATTTTACAATTGGCTCTACTTTGAACAAATCGACTTTGTACTTCTCTTCGCTAAATACTTTGATAGCCCTTAAAATCGATTTTGTTTTTTCTCTCTCTTCCACATTGTAAGTCAAGATTTCCAATATGTAAAGAAGATCTTGGTCAGCACAAGTTTGCCCAAGTTCCTCAACCATTCTCATTTGGTGATTCTTAGTTTCCCTATGTGCATTTTCAGACCAATAAATAAGCAATTTAACGGCATCCATGCTGTTCCTTTTTGCAAATTCACAAATATCTTTGCGGTATAAATTGCTTAACCGCTCACCTGGATTCTTTTCATCAACAGTGTAACCACTTTTTTCAGCAGATAGAATGATCCCTGTGTAATGGGAAACATACTTTAAATTTTCAGGAAATCCATATTCTCCGTCCACAAGAACTGCTGTCACCTTACCAGACAAACTCTTCAGAATTGATCTCTTAACCTTCACAAGATCCCGCTCGTCTACAGATCCTTTCCGTTCGATTATCATCTTTTTAAGAGAATTTCTCTGATCTAAAGCCAGCATTTGGAATTGACCTAAATTGTTGGTAATTCTCATAAATCCTTTAAATTTTCCCACACCTATATTCACTGTACCTGACCTCCCGAATTCAGTCCATTGTAGAACATTTTCATTTCACGATCATTTAAAACGTGTTTTGCAGCCATTATCACAGCTCCTATATGAGGTGCAAATTTTGCCTCAACAAGTTTGACACTCGGAATGTTAGCAACAGAAATCTTAAATTTCTCACGAATATACTCACAATTAAACAGTCCCCCAACAGTAGAAAGAAAAAGCAGATCATTTGGAGTGGTCATTTTTTTTGTGATAGCTTGAATACTTTTGAGAAGCTCATCAACAGCTTTATCGAGTATCTTACAAGCTTCCCGAACACCTGTTTGAGCCGCTTGACAAGCAACACGTGAAAAGCTTGCAATATATGTTCTAACATTTGCTCCTTTACATTTAACAAGTATTTCTCTGATATCTGCAACCTTGGCAAAGTTCTTTACCATATCCGAAAGAGGTGTATACTCTGAACGACCATCGTATTCTTCGAATACTCTTCGAAGTACCATTTGGCCTATGTAGTAGCCACTCCCGAGATCCCCCACGTGTTCTCCCCAGCCGTCAACTCTAAAGACGTTGCCGTTTTTATCTTTTGCCATAACCATGGCACCAGTTCCAACTAATAAGACTGCACCCGAACTCTCTGGCAAAGCTCCTTCCAAGGCAACTCTCACATCATTAACAAGTGTATAATGTTTCAAACCTAATCCTTCGATCACAGGTTTGATCTTTTCTTCTATCCCTTCCACATCTCCTACAACTGGGACACCAAAACATGATGCGGCTATATCTTTTAGTTTCAACTTTCGAGCCTTTAGGGCGATCTCTATGGCCGAAAAAAGATTCTCCTTGAATCTCTCCACAGGTTCGTTAAGAATATCAATAGAACCAGAAACTCCGAGACCAACTTTTTTGCCATTTTCATTAACTACAGTAGCAATAGTTTTACTTCCTCCGCCATCTACTCCAAGAAAATATCTCATTCTCAAAATTTCACCACTCTCGTGAGATTCTTAGGATTATCTGGATTAAGCCCCTTAACTTTAGCTACTTCAACTCCTATGATTTGTGCAGGAATGACTTTTAGAAACCAATCACCGAAATCACCAGCACTATATGGAATGAGTAAATTGTGAGAAGCATTCATTCTTTTCGATGACACGTTGACAACTGTTCCTCCAAGACTCTTGATCTCTTGCGCCATCTTTTCTTCCTCTGAATGCGCTAAATTACTCGCAAAAATACACACCATACTTTCCTTTCCTACCTTTGACTTTGGTCCGTGACGATATTCTAATGTTTGAAATGCACTTACATCAGAAAGAGAAGTCTCGGTTACTTTTATAATTCCTTCCATAGCAGCTGCAAGATACTCATCATATCCAAGAAAAGCAAAATGATCATATCTCCTAAAATCAATTTTCTTAAATAAATCTTTAGAACTCTCCAAAATCACCTGGGCAGATTCCAGGATACTCTTCAAATAACTTTTGAACAGATTTGGTTTGAATATATCGCGAATCAACGCTGAAGCGAGAAAAGCCATAGAAGTGAAGGATTTTGTCATAACTACAGATTTTTCATCCACAAAATTCAAAACTGAAAATGCATCGGCCACTTTTGTTAGTGGACTTTCTGGCTCACAGCTGATCGCCATAGTTTTTATGCCAAATTTATTTTTAGCACGTTTCAAAGCTTGAACTGTTTCGGTGGATTCACCTGATCTTGATAATCCAACAAGCACGGCATCCTTGCTGAACTTCCGGAATCCGAAAGCTATTTCTGATCCGCTGAAATAGCGTGAGAAAACTTTACCGCTACTTAAGCGATTAACTTGAAAAGATAGACCCATCGCAAGGTTGTAAGATGAACCGCATCCAACAAAATCAATTTCGGATGGAGCTGTTTCTTTTAGAAAATCAACAATGCTTTTAGATAGGTCAGAATATCTTTTAGAAATTTCTGCAAAATTGGAAGGTTGCTCGTTTATTTCATCGAATGTTATCATGAGAAAGTCCTCCTTTCACTTTATGCTTCCAGATGTTAAACCTTGAACTATGTATTTTTCAACCAATAAGAACAACGTCACTGGTATCAATGTTGATATCAAAATTGCAGCCATCAACGGTCCCCAACTCACAGAACTACGGCTAAAAAACTGATACAAGCCTTGGGTGATTGGCATCATTTTGTCGTTCGAAATCAGGACCAATGCCAAGGTAAATTGTTGACTCCACCCAGTTATAAAAGCATATATAAAAATGGCCACTAATGCGGGTTTCATCAACGGAATGATGATCCGATATACAATCGAATAAGGGGTACAGCCATCCATCAATGCAGCTTCTTCAATTTCCACTGGAATAGTTTGCATATACGAAACGCTTAACCATGTTGAAAGTGGTATGGTAAAAACCGAACCAGCCAAAACCATTGAAAGGTACGTATTAACCAATCCAAAAGCTTTCATTATCACATACAAGGGAACAAGGAGCATTATCGGCGCAAACATATTCGCATATATGACGAAAATCATCATCGGATTCCTTAATCTATATCTAAAACGCGCCAAGCTGTAACCGGCTGGGATCGCTATTAACAAAGAAAATGTACTCACTCCTATTCCATATATGAAACTGTTTAGCAAGTAAATCGGCAAGCGCGAAACAAGCTGAAAGGCAGCTAAAAAATTGTAAAAAGTAATATTTTTTGGAAGCAACGGAGCAGGCGAAATCCAAGAAGAAGTTGACGGTGTTAGTGCAGTTATCACTGCCTGATAAATTGGAATGAGCATGAACGAAGCGAATATGATCGCAAGAACTTGGTAAGATATACTTTTTACCTTTTTCTCCGTACTTTTCTTCATGACTTTTCTCCTTTCAAAGTCCTTATATAGAACAGGGACAACGAGGTTACAAGGAGTACCTGGAATATTGTCATGGCAGATGCTTTACCAACACCTCCAAACATAAGATATCTGAAAGAAGTATTGTAAATCGCTATGGGGAGAGTAGTTGTAGAAGTTACTGGACCTCCTCTTGTCAGAATCCAAATGGGTGCAAACGAATTAAAAGTCCAAACTATTGAAAGCAAGCTTACAGTTAGCAAAACTGGCTTTATCATTGGAAGAGTAATTTTTGTGAATTTTACGAAATCTCCTGCTCCATCAATTGTAGCAGCCTCATAGAGATGTTTCGGTATGGTTTGAAGACCAGATAATAACATTATAACCATAAAAGGTAACCCTATCCACGCATCGACAATAAAAGTAGATATGAAAGCACTAACAGGATAAGCTAAAAAAGAAACAGGCTCTTCTATTATATGAAGATGAAGAAGGAGAGAATTTATAATACCAAACTGTCCGTTTAATGTCCAATACCATATCATAGCTGACATTGCCCATGGAATAGACCATGGAATTATCAACAAAGTACGATAGACTTTTTTCCACTTTAGAAATTCACTGTTTAAAAGCAAAGCTCCCCCGAGCCCCAAAAGAACCTTTATTGCTACAGATCCTCCAACCCATATCACCGTTTTTAGCAAAGCTCCTACAAAATAGGAATAAGTAGGACTATAAAGTCTAAATGTAAATAGCCATTTGTAATTAAACCCGCCAACCCAAACTTTGTGAGAAGGGTTAAGAAAATTGAATTTGTAAAAAGAATCCATTACCACTTTGGTTAATGGATAGAACAAAAACAGTCCAAAAGCCATTAACAGAGGCAAAAGAAAAATGTAAGGCGTGCTTTTTTTTGCTTTCAAGTTTACATCCTCCTTAAAGAGTGGGGAAGTTTCCCCACTCTTGTATAAAGAACTGTCTTAATTATCTTACTGACTTTGAAGCACAGATATCGTTTTTGCTGCCTTTTCAAGGGCTGCTTGTGGAGTTGATTGATTAAGCAAGACACTTTGAATGGCATTAAGTATAGCATTAGCAGTGCTAACCCAGTCCTTTATACCTGCTGCTTGAGGATGACCATATTTCAAAGCTTGAATATATGGCTTCCAATACCATTTTTGAAATTCTGATTCTTGAGCTTCTTTTATCATCGGTGGCACGAATCCTTGAAGCGTATCCCATCTTGTTTGCTCTTTTAGCGTGGACATATAATTTATAAATTCCCATGCTAATTCTTTGTTCTTGGCCTGTGAGGATACGGCCATACAGTCAACAACAACAACCGTAGAATATGGAGCATTTGAATCAGGACCACCTGGAATTGGGAAGAACCCTACATCTATTCCTGCTTTCATTGCTTTTATAGCATTATGAACGTGATCTATGTACATTCCACCTTTGCCAGCTTCAAAAAGTTTGATGAGATCCTCTCTCGTCCAATTGGTAATACCTGGCTGAGCATACTTAGAAAGTTCTTTGTAGAAACTCAACGCCTTTACGGCTTGTGGAGAATCTATTTCCACTTTACCCGTGTTTGGGTCAACAATTTCTCCACCATTTGCGCAAAGATATTGTTCAAATTGTGTAACCGTTGAAACGAATTTTTTACCAGCCATGAGAATTCCATAGATTCCCTTCTTGGGATTGTAAATCTTTTTAGCATCCTCTAACAGTTCATTCCAGTTCGTTGGAACTTTCGTTATTCCGTTCTCTTTAAAGATTTTTTTGTTATAAACGAAAACTTTTGTTGACATAGCCCTGGGGACGCCCCAATAATGACCTTTATAGATCAAGCTGCTCCACACTGATGGATAATACATGTGTTCTTTTTGAACTGTTATATAGTTTTCAAGAGGTGCCAATGCTCCCATGCTTGCAAGCGCCGGTATCCATCTTGAGGCTATGTACATAACATCTGGTGCAGCGTTGGCTCCGAAAGATGTTATGATTTTGTTCCACAGATTAGCCCATCCAACGAATTCCATGTTGACCTTCACACCAGGGTGTGCTTGCTCAAAAGACTTTGCTATGACCTCCTGGCTTTGAATAGTATAGCCTCCGCCAATTGGCATAAGCACAGTTAAAGTTTGAGCCCCAAACAGCAACGTCCCTAGCACCAAAATTGATGCGATAAATAGGAATTTCTTCACTTCAAATCCCTCCTTTCAACTTTTCCTGGGAACCCCAGGAATTAAAAACTATTCTAAATTTGCGTTTAATAAACTCTTTCCAGTTTCTTTCGAAGGATTTTATTTCTTTGAGAGCAAAAGAATAACATTATCAAAATGTACCATTTTTTTCGCTTTTCTTTAGTAGCACAACTCGTACATTCTTCTTACTCACCCTTAGTCACAAAAATACATTTTTTTGACTAATCATGATTATAAATGACTAAAGAAAAAAATCCAATGTCAAAAAAGGAGCATTTTCAACTTTTATCCTTTGCTATACTTAAATACATCCGATTAGACGGCAAAAGCTTAGGATAGCTGTTGAACGCTCTTTTTTCTCTTCTGCTTGAAAATTAGAATTATTGTGAGTAGTTTTTACACGTAATCCATGCCATAATCCGGAAGAGGTATTGGAAAAGCAGAAATATTTGAAAGGTTTTCATCACTTTCCTTAGACCCAAAGATCGATCTCGTGAAATCAGAAAGATCCATATTCATAAAATTATTCAATCTTTCCGTCCCAGAATCAGTTAATGATTCTTCGAGATAAGGAGTTAGTTGTTCTATCAACATTTTCTTATTCAAGACTTTTACAGTTCCCATGAATCTCCTTCTCTTTGTATTTTCGTTTGAAAGGAGAGAATTAAGTGCACAATTTGCAAGCGTAGTGTGCATCAATACCATACCATCCTCATTTGCGATAGAACGCACAAGATCGGCTATAGCAATTGGATTCCCAGCACTCTCGACACAGTTGTTGATTCCATGCTCATCTCTTACCATTACCGCATAAGCAGCTTCCGAAACAAATATTCGGGCTGGTCGGTCAACCGCTCGAGATAATTCAATCATCTTTTGGAAATCTTCGGGTTTTCTCACAAACCTCACATTCTCTCTTGAATGAAGAAGAATAATAAAATCCCGATCAGCTGTGGAACTAACTTTTTTGTACTTAACGTATTTAACTTTTGAAAAGAAATTCGATTCTACTTTATGAGTGAAATAAATTCCAGCATCAACAGCTCCAAATTTTCTGTATATAGAATTGTCTCCAGAAATCATCATTAATGGAGCTTTTCTCTCCAAGGAAATCTTTTCAGCCTCTTTTATCAATTCAGTTGAATATCCTCTACCTCTATAAGAAGGATGAGTACAAACTGAGCCAACAAGAACAGCTTGGACACGTGCACTAAAAAACTGGATTTTCCTGAAGAGTAAACCAAGCATTGACACAATTTTCCCGTCTTTTTCTATATACAGAATATTTTGCAAATTGCTTTTTGAAAAGAGAAGGGGAAAGTCTTTCCTCATTGAACCGCCTTTGGATCTAAAGATCATGTCCGAAAGTTCTACCGCTTCTTCAAGTCTGCTTTCAGGTAGCCTCCTTACGCTCACTGCATCACCTTACTCCTTGAAGTTTTCGTCATGCAACCTTTTTGTTTGCTAAGCACAGCAAAAAAGAGAGAGACTATAAAAAATGAAACAAACGGACTCATCGCTTTGCGAACTCGCTAAATATTTCTTTAAGAACACGATTCACTTTTTGTGGATCTTCAGATCTCAAATAAGACATGTGAGCAGCTCCATTATATGACCAAACAGCAACATTCCTTACACCCAGTTCGTACATTGTCTCAACGGCCTTTCTCATCTCTTCTTCCCTGTTCATAGGAACCTTATAACCTTGAAACCACATTTGAACTTTCTTAGAGTACTTTCTACCTATCTCCAACATTCGCTTCGTTACAGGCTTTACAAAATCATCAATATTCCTGCCAAATATGTACCAATAGGGGTCAGAACCTATCGTGTCAATAGTATCAAGAGAGGCCACTTTCTCATACGGAATGCTAATGTCTTTTTCATTCTCAATTGGAAGAAAACAAACGGCATTCTTGAGCCCTTTTTCTTCTGTGTATCTTGACATTTCTTTAAAGAAAGAAAACGCCGAACTTTTCTTAAATTCTACAACATTATCATTTGCAATTGTAGGCATATCATAATCATACTTTTCTTTGAAAAGCTCTTGGCAATGTTCACATCTGCATGCCCAAACTGAATCATCTTTAACTCCATCCCATTGAGGAATATACCAGTGAGGTTCGTCCCAAAAAATGTAATCTGCTTTACTTGCAGCAATTGAGTTTACCAATTTTTTGAGAAACTCCTTGAATTTTTCAGAATTCAAACATGCATGTGGCACTCTCACCCCATCATTTCTCACCTGCCACGTATCTGGATTGTCTAAAAGAAATTTGCTAAATGCTTCTCCACCGAAAATGCCACCGATGGCCCAAGGATCAACCCAGACCTCCAAACCGTTCTGATGAGCAGCATCAAAAAGTTCTTGCATAGTACGTTCGTAGTAGAAAAAGTCGTTCTCACTGAATGTAAAAACAACATAAGAAGCTCCCATTTCTTTCATGTTTTTCAAATGTGCTTTGGCACATTCTACATACCTGTTTCCAAAGTAACTCATTCCCATTTTCATACTATCCTCTCCCTCACATCCTCTATTTTCCCATTTTAATCTGCCAATGCCTCAAACGATTTCCACATTTCCGTATCTCAACAATTCTCTTTGAAATTCTTCAGGGACAGAATCAGTTATAATGGTATCAACTTTAGAAAGATCTACCAGCTGAGCAGGTTTTGTTATCCCAAACTTTGTGTGATCGGCTATGATGTATGTTTGGCGACTACGATTGTAAATTTCTTTGGCAACCTCAGCTTCTTCAATATTTGAGAAAGATACTCCACCACTTATTGAAATCCCATTTACTCCCACAAAAAATTTGTCTATGTTAAAATTACGGATTGTTCTTAGGGTTATCTCACCGATACATTCATAAGTCCCTTTTCTTGGCATACCACCGGTTACTATTACTTGGAAGTCTTTCACACTTTCCAAAATTAACGTGGTAATGTTTATTGAATTGGTAAGAATCGTCAACCCTTGAATCGTAGAGTTTAGTATCTCAGACGCCAATATGTAAGAAGTGGTGCCACCGCTTAGTGCTATGAAATCGTAATCTTTTATGAACTTCACTGCTTTTTCAGCTATGAGCTTTTTTTCCTCTCGCATACGGTGATAATTAAACAAAAAGCCACTTTCAGCATGAGGAGAATTCACCATCGCACCGTTATGAGACCTGATGATCAATTTCCTTTTTGCAAGGTATTCCAGATCTCTACGAATGGTACTACCTGAGGCGTTGAACACTTTTGATAATTCCTTTGTTGTTGCACTCGTATTTCTTTTAATATATTCAAATATCTTCAATCTTCTATCGTTTGTAAGCATATTCACCTTCCTTACTCATAATCAATCACATAAATGCATTTTCCTGATTGAACTTAATTATAAATGATTAAATGGAATTTTTCAACATCATGCATCACGCCATGCAAAAACAGACCTTCGGGATCACCTCATTTTCTGCTATTTAAAAATGTTTTTGGCTTTCTGACATTTATAAAATGTTCAATCATCCAATAGAATAAGCCACCTGCGATCGACAGTATTCCAAAGAAAGCATAGGTGTCTACCACTCCAATAGTGTTAGCCAGCCACCCTCCAAGAGCAAGCCCAAGTATCATTGAAAATCCACTGGTTGTCATCCAAAAGATCGTGTGCGCATCTGAACGATGAGAAGAATCTATTTCGAAATTCACATAATGCAGAATTGCGTAATATATGGCGATCCAGTTAAAAAATTCAAGGCTTTGAACAGCAATCACAATCAACGGGGCAATGAATACCCATGTCAGGATCCACCTAACTCCAAACAGAAGAGAAGCTATCACTAGCATGCGTTTGACTCCTAAAAATTCTATTATTCGATCTGCAAAAAGCAAGAAAGGTATTTCAGAAAGTGCAGGTATGCCCATAGCAATCCCAGCATATGAAACAGCTTCTCCTCTTGTTCTCATCAGAATCGGTAAAAAGTATGAACCAAACGCAGCTGAAGGCAGAACAACAATTTCCAAGAGTAACATCCTGTAAAATGCCATCGGTACATCTTTAAAGGAATAATGAACTTTCCTTCCGACATTAAATCCTTTTGTCTTTGGAACAAAAAAGGAAGTAATACCTATTAATATAAATGCTAATGAACCTATGGCAAAAAATTCTACGTAATTCTTAATATATCCGAGTGTCATAATAACAAGTGCATATCCAATTGAGCCCATCATTCTGGCTACTCCGAAGGAAAAATCCCCCCTTTTAGAATACACTAATGATATAGATTCTGCAATTGGAACAACAGCAGTCCATAAGAAAGCGACGGCTATCGTTGCAAAGAGTATGAACCAAAATATTTTGAAAATGAATACTCCCCAAATTAGTAAGGCGCTTCCGAACGCAAGAAAAGCGAGAACACTATTCTTGACTCTTCTATCAGCAATGCGCATCCAGAATGGATTTGATATAAGTAGCACTATCGCTGAAATGCTACCGAGAACACCATTTTGAAAGTTGGAAAGATGAATTTGATTGAAGTAATTTCCAATAAATGAGAAAAACGCTCCTGGTACATAGATCGAGAGTTCTAAAATATAAAATCTCCAACGATCATATCTCTTAATTGATTTATCCTCTATCATAATCGTTTTCCTATGTAAGTGGCTCGGAATGCGCAGCTAACATGTTAAGAAACACCCCAACTATTGAAAGAATCACCATGATCAGAAAAAAACCTAACCAGCCAATTCCATTTATCATAAAAGATGAAACTAAAGGTCCAACCGCGCTTGGGATGTTAGATAAAAGGCCCATAGCGAATGCGCCCTTTCCCATCAAGGCAATCGGAAAAATATTCGATAAGGAGGCCCAGTAATTTGGAACCAGAATTTGTGAAAACGCGTTAATAATAGCACCTACTATAAGCCAGGCAAAAGAGTGAGGACCCAGAAGCATTATTGTTAAAGCACCAACTCCGACAAGAACATTTGCCACCATCATAACGTTAAGACGAGCATGAAATATGTCATCGTTTTTATATTTCCCTTTAACCATTTTATCTCCCATCAAAGCTCCAATGAAACATGAGATAGCTCCTGCGATGCCCCAAACAAGCATGAGATTTCCAATCTGAAAGGCTTTGTAGCCAAGGTGATAACCAAAGCTTGGAAGAAATCCGCCCATGCTGAATAGAGACCATGCAACAGGTGCGGGAAGAAATCCCATTATCCATGTTAGCTCCCGATTCCACACACTACCATGTGATATCTGTTTAGATGCCAATACCTCTTCTTCGAATTGTTTGGCATTTCGAGCAAAAACGAAATACGTAATAGCACCTGCTATCATGAACAACGCACTTATATAATACATCCACCGCCATCCAAAGATCAGCAAACGACCTGACAATATTCCTCCTATAGCTCCACCTAAAGGCACAGCACCCATCGTGAAAGAAAGAGATATAGCTCTCTCGGATGGTTTAAACCATCCGGAGAGCTGCAACGAAAACAGCGCTAACATCATGATAACAAGACCTTGGCAGAATCGTAGAATTGTTAGGAGCCAAAGTGAATGCACATTAGGAATCAAAAACTGTGGTACGATCAAAAACACTTGGGCTATAAAAACACCCAATTTTATTCTGGTATCAAAAAAACCACTGCTTCCAAGGAAAAAAGCCGCAAACAAAGCTATTGAAAAGCTATCCACTCCAAAATTGTCAACAGCACTTACACCTATGCTCATAGACTTTGCAATGAAAGGCGTTGCAATTCCAAAAGATGTGAGAGAGATGAAGCTTGTCGTTACAAGTGTGCCTGTAACAGCAGCCATTACCCAGCGATAATAACTTCCGCTTTCAAGCATTCTCTCTTTCGCCTCTACTTTGATGCATGCTAAAAACTCATCGACGTAACACGATTGTTATGATATATCCTTGAATATCTCATCTACAACTGCTCTTGCTTGCTCATAAGAGTGCGTTCTTCGATCTCTTAAGAGTATCTCAACGATCAAATCTGGATTCTTTTTTTCAAACGCTTCCAATGCCCATTCCATTCTCGCCATTCGAGGATAAAGATACCACTTTATGATTCTTTCTGGCAAAGGCGGGGTTATCTCTTCAGGATGTATCCCGTCTTTATCAACCCTTGCTGGAATTTCGACCGCAACATCATTTGGTATCCCCGCTATGACACCGTTATTTAAAATGTTGACAACAAATCTGTTGGTGTGATTATTAACTATCGCATCTATAAATGGAATGTGCTGTTCACCACTTAAGATTGAGGGATCGTAGAAACTTTTGACTTCGTTGGCAAAATCTGCTGGAATTATCGAGAAATTCGCAGAAAGCGCTTCTGAAAGCTTCACATTTTTGTTTTTCTTTAAAAGTTCTGCTGTCTTTGAAGTTAACGCAGTGATCTCCCTTAATCTATCTTCGTACCATTTCCAACCTAATTCTGAATCGGCGCCACCCCATGGTCCACCGTACCATTTTTTCTTGGTTTCGAGATCATAATGGTATTTCCATCCGCTGTTTCTAACAGTATCACCTATCGGCATTCTTCCATAAAAGTGATAAGTGTCAATAGCGGCTGGTGACAGCTGATCATCAAATGGGTTTTTGGGCGATTTCCCATTTGGGTGCTCTTTAAACCACTCATCTAAAATGGGATACGCATCCTTTCCGTCATAATGAAAACGAGTAAGCCAAATTGCATGGTTAAAACCTGCAACCTGCCAGTCAATTTTCTCTTTTTCGAGATTCAAGGTATCAACTATATCGTTAACAGCGTGATGTCCATGGCAAAAACCGACCATTTTTATCTTCGACTTTCTCGAGATCAGAGTCGTGCCTTCGAAAACTGGATTAGCAGCTTGCAGAAGCCATGCGTTTGGAGATAATTTTTCCATCATAGTCGCTATTTCTAAAAAGAAAGAAAGTTGGTTCCAATTGGTTAAAGTATAATAATCGGAAACCATGTTGAATTCTTGAGTGTCTATACCCCTATAATATCCATGCTTTTCTCCAATCTTTCTCATCTTTTCTAAGAAAGCATGTCCTCCTACCAAAGCGGTGTTTATGACAAAATCCGCACCAGATATTGCCTTTTCGAGTTCAATGGTTTCCTCAAATTGTATATTTGCTTTCATATCTCGAGCATACTGAGATGCCAATATGTAAGCAGCATCAAGTCGACTTTCATCAACATCCATTAATGTGACAAAACTTCCTGCGAGACTCTCAGTTTTACAAATATCACTGATCAATCTGAGAGAAAAGACGGCACTGCCTGCTCCTATGATGGAGATTTTTACACTTGCCATTTTTATTCCTCCTTTGATCTTTAGGATTTGTAGCTCTTTACTTTAGGTATTTTATTCCTTGCTTAATCCTTATTTGCATTTTGGGTCTTTTCTTGAAACTTACGATACGCTTCACCAAAAGTTGAATATCTGTGTTCGCCAATCTTAGTTATTCCAAGAGAAGCATAAAAAGTGGCAAATTTCACTGCCTCAACATTCTTCCAACCTAAAGATATACCTTTCAATAAAGCAGCATTGAACATATCACCAGCTCCTACCGTGTCTTTTATGTCTCCAAAATAAAAAGCATGAGTTGAAACATTATCAGTATCTACAAAACCTTGAGCTCCTCCCTTTCCAAGTTTGACAATACAACTATGAACTCCTCGCTTCTTGAAAAAATTTAAGGAATCGTCCAAAGAGGTTTTTTGCGATATTGCCAAGGCTTCTTTCAGATTTGGAACGAACCAATCACTTAGTTTAGCTATTTGCAATACCTGTTTTGTTTCTCTCTCGGTCCAACCATCGGGTGGCCAACCTGGATCAAACAAAATTCTATTTTCATTAGATTTCATCAACTCTACAATGTCAACAAAACGTTCCTCTTGAAAAGCCGAAATAAGATTAAACCCACATATTATAATCCAGGAACGGTGAATATTTTTAATCTTTTCAAAAAAGAAATCGTTATTTAGATTACTCAAGTTTCCAAGAAAAGTAAAAAAAGTTCTCTCATCCTTTTTGGTGGTTATCCCTATTGATATCCCAGTTTTCCCAGGTCCCACTTTGCACTTTGAAAGATCTATTCCTGTTTTTTCTAAAGTTCGAACAAAATTTTCTCCCATTTCGTCACTACCAATAGCAGATATTACATGGGTGTCAAAGCCCAGTTTATTAAGTGCTATGGCGCTGTTGCCAGCTGCTCCTGCATATCTAAAATCGAAAAAATCACCGGTAACCTCTGAACCCATTTCAGGCCAGTCATTAAAATTTCCTATAATCACGTCTATATTCAGGTTTCCTACAACATAAGCTTGTTCTGTCATGTGATCATTCCTCCGTTGTCACTTTACTTATTAAGTGAAAATCGTCGTCTGCTATTTTTTTTGCTTTTCTGATTCTATAAGACAAAATTTGTACATACGGAAGGAAAAGCAAATTCTGGAGATACTCCGGCAAATCAGCGTTCACCGAATTGGCAAAAATCAGTCTATCAGACACAGACAGCATATCATTCATTTCTACAGTACTATTAGATATGATCCAAGTAAACCCGGATTTATTAGAAATTTCACGACAAAGTTTGATCAATAAATGCCTGTTTGGTGAGTCGGGAATAAAGCAGATCATTCCACGTTTGTCCACAAAAAGTTCCATGGGGCCATGTTTTAGCATTCCAGCCGATATAGGAAACACATTTACTCGCGCTATTTCATTCAAAGTTAAAGCAGATTGATATACCTCACCTAAAGCAAATCCTCTGGATGTGATGATTGAACCGTCTATTTTATCTACGATCCCGGAATTTAAAAGCACATCTACGTCTTTATGAGCTTCGACTATAACAGTTTCTAACATGTGAGGTAATTTTTGAACATTTCTTATTTCCCTTTCCAATTGTCTTGTGATGATCATTGAAAACAAAATATTAGCAATTACCGAGTTCATATGCGTCTTGGTCGAACCAACAGATCGTTCTTTGCCTGATAATATGTCCAACGTGATGTCTGAATTTGCCCAGAGATAGCTATTGATATTAGCTGTTATTCCTATTTTAACAACATTCGTATCTTTAATTTTATCAATGAGATTGCGGATCTCTACGGTTTCTCCAGATTGCGAAACCAATACACAGACATCCACTTTTTTGAACCATTCTTTGGGTAAATACCAAGAAGCTTCAGAAGCATCATAATAGTCTGCACTTATTCCTGAAGCACGTAAGAGATACACAGCGGGAAATACAGAATACAGCGAGCTTCCCATACCAAAAAAGGCAATTCTCGACACCTTAGAGGCGATTTTGGAAACACCATATTCTATCGACGAAATATTGTCTATCAGTTTTTGTAAAGCTTTAGGTTGTTCTTCGATTTCTTCAGCAAATGTGGACATTGCGATCACACCTCCAATTTATTAAAAACACCGAATAATTTGCATTAATAAAATCCTCAATCAAATAGAATAAATCTAAGTTTGATAAATCTCTCTTATTCAATGGCAATTTCTCCAAATGGAAACAAGTTTTTAGAGCCTAAATCTAACTTCCTAAGCAGCTTAAACAACGTTTTTATACTACGAATCCTGAATCCTGGCCAATTCTCATACAAATTAAATGGATCAAGATGAATGGCTGCTATTCCTGCTCTGTTAGCTCCTAAAACATCTATATAGAACATATCACCTATAAAAATACTATTTTGAGGCTCGATGGAAAGCTCTTTCAAAGCTCTTTCAAAGATTCTTGGATCAGGCTTTTCAAAACCGACAAGTCCAGAATCGTATACCTTATCAAGGTAGATATCCACACCCACTTTTTTCAACAAGATAGGCATGGTCCCATTGTAATTTGAAATAACAGAGATCGAATATCCGGAATTTCTAAGTGCTCTAAGAGTTTCTTTTGTCCAATCAAATGTGTAAGCAAAAAGATCTTCGAATTTAGCTCTATTTAAAAACTCTTTCTCAAGTTCAACTACTTCTGACTTCGAGCTTACAAATTTAGAGAACAATTTCTCCCACCAAAGATGCTCACCAAAAACTTTTCCGATTTTCAGAGATTCATCTTCCTCTCGGTTTACTTCAAAGAAACCTTTCAACACTTTATAAGGATTCACTTTGTATCCATACGTTTTCAGTAAATCTGAAATCCATTCAATATTTGGAAATACTAAAGTTCCACCCGCGTCCATCAGCAAATATGGTCTCATGTTGTTACCTCATTTGTAGTTTCCTTTGATCTTAGAATCGTACTTTTGTGACAACAATTCATTTACTAATTCCCGTAGCTTACTCAAATATTTTTGTTCTGTACTCTTCTGCCATGATCAACACTAAATTTTTTTCTCACCAACATCTTTAAAGACTTGCAAAGCGATTTTTTTACCTTATCGATTTTTGGCCTTCATGCTTTTGCCATCCGCAAGTACCATTTCATCATTTTTGTTCTTCCACTTGAGCATTAGAATTTCCTAAGATACGTAGAAAAACGGGATTTGAAAAACCGACAATCGTTTCACGATGCAAAAACAAGATACTTAACCATTTCACATCTCGAGCCCGGAATTTTTTATTAAAAGAAGAAGTATCAAAATTCATAACTCCAGCAGAAGTTAACAACAAAGTTTTGTCAGCCGCTTCGGAACTTGCCATTACTTCTACAAAGTCATCTTTAGCTACATTGATGGTATCTCCACAATAATATTTTTTATCCTTATAGAGAACCTCAAAATAAAAATTTTCCTTGGATGCATACCCTTTTCCAGTCTTTATAGAACAAATAATCGATTTAAGTGATAGCTCAGTTGCTCGAACATGATATGGGAGCCAAAGATCGTTAAAATCCTTATCATTATGAATATCCCCTCCCGAGGTTGCACATATTTTTAAGCCTTTATTTAAGAACCCTACCCATAAAGACAAAGTAGCTAAATTGAAACCCGGAAAAAAAGAAGCCGTTCCCCCACTGTTCCACAATTCCAAAAAGTCTATACTTGCAGGTGATAATTTGTAACTCCATTTACAGCCACTACAATAGGGACTTGGGGGGAAAAAGGGGTGCGCTATTCCGAAAACTCCTCCATCATTTCTTACCAACTTCGATGAAAGCTCAAGATTTTCAGCCATTAATTGGGGGTTTATATGCCTCTCAATTCCAAGTGCTAACGCATGTCCTTTGTAGGAAGTTATTTCAACACCAGGAAACACTTTTAGATCGCTGTCAAGTTCATTATTTCTACGTAATGGCATATCATGATCGGTAACAAATAGGAAATCTAATTTGTGTTTTTTTGCTTCATTAATCAATTCACTTAGACACATGGTTCCATCACTTCTCGTTGTGTGAGAATGCAACTCTCCTGTGTACCAATTTTTGTGTATTTCCCCGACCTGAGGAGATATCTCAACTGTATACCTTAATGCATGCAAAATTGTTCCTGATTCAATCAATATCATCCATTCACCAGAGGGAATATATCCTTTTATGCCGTTGACGCTTGCCTCTTTAATCGCTATAAGAAGTTCTCGCTTTTCTTGACTCATCCAGCCTCTGAATTCTCCACAGGAATCATAGACCAAGACTTTTAACTCATTCTTGACAATTCCAACATTTTTATAAACAAACCTTAAAGAAAGTTTATTTGTTCCTTCCTTAACATCGAAACGAAAAAGTTTAGTAGAAAATTGTTCATTCTCGGAAAATTCGAAATTCACACTTTGCATCTGTACTATCATCCCTTCAAGCCAGAAGTTATGTGTATACCCTCTATCAAATATTTGTTCATGAACACAAAAATAATCAAGATGGGAATAGTTGCTAAAGTAGCAGCAGCCATCAAAAGATTCCATTCCACTCCTCCATGCCTTTGTTGAAATGACGCTAATCCTAAAGTTAAAGTGTACATATCTTTATTGTTAAGGAAGACTAAAGGTTGCAAAAAAGATTGCCATGACCAAATGAAGTTAAATAAAGCAACCACAGATAAAGCTGGTTTCGTCAATGGTAAAGCTATTCTAAACCATATCTGAAGGTGAGAAGCTCCGTCAACTTTTGCAGCATCTACTAGTTCAGAAGGAATCGTCATATAAAATTGCCTTAAAAAGAAAATACTCCATGCACTTCCAAACCATGCAGGAACCCATAAAGGCTTGAAACTACCGATCCATCCGAAGCTTTTGAATTCTATGTAAAGAGGTATCATAAGAACAACAAAAGGGATCATCATAGTAGCCAACGTGATCATAAATATTAAATCTCTCATTGGCCATTTTATTTTCGAAAAACCATAGGCTACAAATGACGAGGTTAAAGTTGTTCCAATAGTTGACATGATCGCAATCCAGCTTGAATTCAAAAAATACTTAAAGAACGGCATATAATGAATAGCCCTTATGTAATTTTCAGGAATAAAATGTCGAGGAAAAAACACAAGTGGAAGTTTCATAAAATCTTTCAAAGGCTCAAAAGATGTTATTACCATCCAATAAAAAGGAAAGGCAAAGATGGCTGCAAAAAATACCAAAACAAGGACCACGAGGAGCTTTCGAATATGTGGTCTCATCTTCATTCCTCTCCTCCATAGTAAATTTTATTTTTACTGAGAATAAATATTAGAACGGTAAGGGCAAAAGTGATCAAAAATAACAACCAAGCAGACGCAGATGCGTATCCCATGTTCATATATGTGAATGCATTATCGTATATTTGCATTGCCCATGTATAACTTGAATAATTCGGACCCCCACTCGTTAAAATGTAAGGGAGATCAAAAAGTTGAATAATTGATATCATGCCGGTTATTATGTTGAATAATACGGCAGGGGAGATCATAGGAATTGTTATTTGGGAAAGTTTTGTCCACCATTTAGCACCGTCCAAATCTGCAACTTCATATAGTTCTTTTGGAACATCATTTAAAGCTGCTATGTAGATTATCATGCTCATCCCTATGTACCACAAGCCAACTAACACTATGGCTGGTTTTGTCCAATACGTGCTTTCCAGCCAATTTGGGCCATTAATTCCTAACAAGTGGAGGAAAAAGTTAAACACTCCGTATTGACTGTTCAGCATTAGATTCCATACAATAGCGAGAATAACTCCAGGAACCAAAACTGGGAATAGATAAAAAACTTTCAAAAAGCCCAAAGTTTTGCTCTTTCTCACATAGTAAAACATATAAGCTATGACAAGAGCTGTTATTTGTGTGAGTGGAACTCCTATTACCATAAAATAAAGCGTATTCTCAACAGACGTCCAGAAAATGTTATCTGTCAACAACCATTTATAATTCAACAGTCCTACCCATTTTGGAGCACTGATAATCGTGTATCTTGTAAAGCTGTAATATAAAGAAGTAAGTATGGGGTAAAAATAAAACAAGGCAAGACCAATCATCCATGGAAAAACAAAAACCACTCCCCATATAAATTCCTTTTTCTCCCTTTTTGTCATGCCAAAACTCCTTATTGTTTGCTCCCTCCAATAGGAAAGTTAAGAAGTGCCTTGATTTTAAAAAGGCACTTCTCAAAAATGGTTATCTTCCCATCATTTCTAAAGCTCTTTTCATTTTCATTTGAACATTGTTCAGTGCCACTTGAGGCGATGTTCTAAGAAATAGTATGTTCAAAAGCGCATCCTTTAAAAGAGCATCATATTTTTGCCATACCGGTGTAGTTGGAGCAAAGAAAAGATGGACTTTTTGAAAAATTTTCACGAATAGGTTTCTATGTGGATACGGTACTATAGCATTTTCGTATTTTTCAACATATTCTTTTTTTAGTACTGGAACAGGTGTAAGAAATTTAAGAAGATTCTTGGGTTTTGCGACGAATGCCATGAATTCTTTAGCACCTTTCATGTGTTTTGCGCCCTTTGGGATTACAGCCATATCTATTTCCGTATATGCCATTAACTTCCCCTTTGCACTTGGAAAAGGTGCAAACCCCCACTCCATTTTGGGATTGTAAATATCTATAATTTTTGCGATCCAATCTCCGCCAAAAGTCATGGCAACTTTTCCCGAGACAAAAGGATTACTATTCGACCAGTAAGGTCCATAACCTCCTACGAACTTTTCAAGTTGTTTTTCAGACCCATACATTTTTGACAATCCCCGGAGCCATTCATACGATTCTATGCACAAAGAACTATTAGCAGTTATTGCTCCTGTTTTTTCGTTGATCAATGTTCCACCAAAATAATATGGCCATACGTGAGACCATGTCCACTTGCTGTTGTATCCAGGATCAAAGCCAAGAACTTTTATATTTCCATTTGAATCATACTCCGTTAGCTTCTTCGCATATTCCTTTAGTTCTTTCAACGTTAAAGGTGGATCGTTGGGATTTAATCCTGCTTTTTTGAACAAGTTTTTATTCCAAAACAGGCCAAATATGTCCAATTTCATGGGTACAGCATAAAGATGACCGTGATATTCTGCGCTTTTCAAGACTTCTTCGCGGTACTCTTTTAAATTTAAACCGTACTTAGTTATATCATCTATAGACTCTACAGCACCCATTGCAACTAGCGGTGCTATGTATTGATGGTTGGCGTGAAGTATATCTGGTGGATTTCCAGCTGCAAGCGACGTAAGAAACTTCTCTGCGATGTTACTTACACTTACGATCTTGACTTTATACTCGTTTTGTATGGAATTAAACTGATTCGCTATCGAGGTGATAACCTGGAGCTCAGGACCTGTCCAATCTGTCATGAAAGTCACAGTTGTAAAAGCAAAAACCAACGAAACACCGAAAACGGACAATAGAGAAAGCACAAAAAAAGCCCTTTTGGGTCTGTCTCATTTTTTGTGTATTTGTATTTTTTCCTGAGATAATGAAAATCATAAATAAGATTCAACCCTTTCTTTAAAGTATATCGCTAATTGAGCTAAAATGGAACCCCAGTTTTTTTG
>Ga0256840_1000093_pt1 | contig 75654 bp, 82 predicted proteins | sample 355202metaG_FD_185969 | JGI IMG/M metagenome (GOLD analysis project Ga0256840, IMG submission 185969) | Hydrothermal vent microbial communities from Mid Atlantic Ridge, Atlantic Ocean - 355-202 | ecosystem: Environmental > Aquatic > Marine > Hydrothermal vents | place: Atlantic Ocean: Mid... | reverse complement strand
CCAGCGGAAGTCCAGCAGACCGAAACAGAAGAAAAGAACGCAAAGATGTTGAAATTGGTGACACTGTCTGGCTCGATTTGCAGAATAACCTGCTCGTATCATTTTTTCGAAGGTTTCACGATCAGATAGAGCTTGTCTGGAATTACCCAACCAAAGCGGCGAGGAATGGGATAGAAGGAACATTAGAATTACTGATCATTGTCAACAAAAAGGGGGAATTACTTGATGTTGATCTGATCCAGACCAGCGGGTCAGACCTTCTCGATTTTGAAGCTATTCAAGCGGTTTACCGGGCCGCTCCGTTTGGACCCTTAACGAAATATTATCCACACGAGAAACTTAAAATCCATGCACATTTTCGCTATCAAATTAGTGGTCGATATATTTATGGTCGCTAACCAATAAAATGCCCGACAAGGCCGGGCATTTTATACAGAGAACACAGTTGATAGATAAAAGTAGATGCGAAGACTAATGGCTTACAGGGGACTACCCTCTCTCCCAGCGCAACTTTGGTCGACGTGCCGCAGCGGTTTCATCCAACCGCTTAACTTTTGCTCGAACCGGTGCCTGTTTCAACAGCTCTGGAGTCGTTTTTGCTTCTTCGGCTATTGCTAACAGTACATCGCAAAACTCATCAAGAGTCTGCTTACTTTCCGTCTCGGTGGGTTCAATCATCAAAGCACCATGGACAACCAGAGGAAAATAGATAGTTGGTGGATGATAACCATAATCAATCAACCGTTTAGCAACATCAAGAGTGTGACAGTCATTTTGTAAGCCCTCTTCAGAAAAAACGACTTCATGGAGAGACCGTTGCTTATTTGGTAAGTCATACTCACCTTCCAGTCGGGCACGAATATAGTTAGCGTTCAGAACCGCCAGTTCAGAAGCCCTCTTCAGCCCTTCCCCACCCATAGATAAAATATAACAGTAAGCACGCACTAAAATACCGAAATGGCCATGAAATGATTTCATCCGTCCAATCGACTGGGGACAATTATATTCTAATTTAAAACCATCATCTTCTTTAACGACATATGGAACAGGGAGAAACGGAATTAACTTATCAGCAACACCAACCGGTCCAGAACCTGGACCACCGCCACCATGCGGAGTCGAAAAAGTTTTGTGTAAGTTAAAATGCATGACATCAATACCGATATCACCGGGACGGCTGATACCCATCATCGCATTCAAGTTAGCGCCATCGCTATAAACCAGCCCTCCTCGTTCGTGTACCAGATCACAGATGCCACGAATGTCCGCTTCAAATAAACCGAGGGTATTTGGATTGGTCACCATCAATGCAGCAACATCATCATCCATGACAGCAGCAATCGCTTCTTTACTCAGAATGCCATCTGAGGCAACGGTAATCACCTCGTAACCGCAAAGGGCAGATGATGCGGGATTGGTTCCGTGTGCCGTATCGGGGATAATGACCTTATGGCGCTTCTGACCATTAGCCTCATGCCAGGCACGAATCATCAGCATTCCAGCAAACTCACCCTGAGCACCAGCTGCCGGCTGTAAAGTGATCGCCGGGAACCCGGAGATTTCGCCCAGGTCACGCTGTAAATTGTACATCAATTCCAGAGCCCCCTGGTTAAGCGCCTCTGGAGTCTGTGGATGAATATCGGTAAATCCAGGCAAACGTGCTGCCGTTTCGTTGATTTTTGGATTATATTTCATGGTACAGCTACCAAGAGGATATAGACCACTGTCAACACCATAATTCCAGGTTGACAAGCGAGTATAATGGCGCACCACATCAACCTCTGAAAGCTCAGGAAAATCAGTAATCTCATCCCGAATTAAACTTTGGTCAGGAGTCACTGCAGGAACATCCAGACGGGCAATACTGTATCCAACTCGTCCAGACTGAGATTTTTCAAAGAGTAAATTTTCATCAAGAACTAAACCACGACCCTCTGTACTCATCATGCTTCACCTCCCGCCAGTGCAGCCACCAGTCGATCAATTTGTTCCTGACTGTTTTGCTCAGTGACGCAGATCAACAAGCCATTCTTCAAATCAGGGTAATCCCGGCCAAGGGAAATACCCGCCAAAACACCTTGCTGTTCCAGGCGCTGTTTCAACGCAGCAACGGGTTCAGAACAGAGAATGACAAATTCGTTGAATGTTTCACCTGAAAATGCTACAGAAAAACCATCCAGTTGCCTGATTTTTTCTTTGGCATAAGCCGCCTTTGCATAGTTGACCTCTGCCAGCTGACGGAGTCCTTGCTTGCCGTGTAAAGCCAGGTAAATAGCAACCATCAAAACACACATTCCCTGATTAGAGCAGATGTTGGAAGTCGCTTTTTCACGCCTGATATGTTGTTCGCGGGTTGCCAAAGTAAGAACAAATCCGCGCTTACCGTCCTTATCCATCGTTTCACCAACCAGACGCCCCGGGAGAACCCGCATATCCTCCTTACGTACAGCAAAGAAACCGATTCCAGGGCCACCATAAGAGAGGGGAATGCCGAAGCTCTGTCCCTCACCGACAACAATATCTGCTCCCAGCTCACCGGGAGATTTGTATAACGCCAAAGCCAGAGGCTCAGAAACAGCCGCGACCAAACGTGCCCCGGAAGCATGCGTCAATTCAGCAATGGATCCAAGATTTTCAATCTGCCCAAAATAATTCGGATAGCCGATAACCACGGCAGCAACCTGGTCACTGAGCAGCTTTTGCAATTCAACTTGATCAGTCACACCAGCCTGTAATGGAATATCAATCAGATCGATGTTAAGATGGGCACTATAGGTTGCAATTGTCTCACGATATTGAGGTGGCAACCCCTGTGACAACAAAATTTTGTGACGCTTCTTCCCGGCACGTATAGTCAACAAAACCGCTTCGGCACAGGCAGAAGCCCCGTCGTACATCGATGCATTGGCAACATCCATTCCGGTCAGTTGACAGATCAGGGTCTGAAATTCAAAGACTGCCTGCAAGGTTCCCTGGCTGATCTCCGGTTGATAAGGGGTATAGGCAGTGTAAAACTCACTCCGGCTGACAAGTTGGTCGATGACTGCCGGTATAAAATGATTATAAGCTCCACCACCAAGAAAAGAATCCCAGTCAGATGTCTTGGTATTTTGCTCTGCGAGCCCACGCAAAAAAGTCAACGTTTCAGATTCAGACTTTGCAGCACCCAAATCAAGAGGTCTTTTCAGCCGACAATCTGCCGGGACTCCGGAGAAAAGCTCTTCAATGTTCGACACCTCAATCTGGTCGAGCATCTGCTGCACATCTACATCAGTGTGAGGTAGATAACGCATAATTATCCTTTCAACTACAACATTAACTTTTATCAGTTAAGTGTCTGTTGTTAAATATTTATAAATTCAATCTTTCTCAACAAATTCCTGATACACTGTGGCATTCATCAAACTGTCCAACTGAGCTGGATCACTCAACTTAATCTTGATCATCCAACCATCCTCGTATGGAGAATTGTTCACCGCCTCTGGTGCATCAGGAAGTTCTTCGTTTATCTCTACAACCTCACCGCTAACGGGAGCATAGACATCGGAGACCGCCTTGACCGATTCAACAACACCAAACGTCTTTCCCTCTTCTAAAGTATCGCCAACTTCAGGCAATTCGACAAAGACAATATCACCCAGCTGATCCTGAGCAAAATCGGAAATACCGATAGTAACGACAGCGTCTTCGACCAGTACCCACTCATGATCTTCGGTGTATTTGAGTTCTTCTGGAAAATTCATCATATCCTCCTCAATAGAAAAGCCCACAGGGCGTGTATTATTTTACAAAGGGTAAAGTGGTTCTCTCAGCCGGCATTTGACGTTTACGAATTCCAATTTCCAATGGTTGGTCACTGTCCGCTATAGCAGTTTCCACCAAAGCTAGCGCAATGCCTTTTTTCAAGATTGGAGACATGGTACCACTGGTGACGTAACCAACTTCACGTCCATTACAAAAAACCGGATAACCTTCACGCGGAACCCCTGAAGTCGTCAGAGTCAAGGCAATCAGCTTACGTGGCAAACCAGCCTCTTTTGCTTTGAGCATAGCATCCCGACCGACAAAGTTCCCCTTTTTCAGCTTGGTAATCCACCCCAAGCGTGCCTCAATCGGCATAATATCTGCGGTAATTTCATGACCGTAAAGTGCATAAGCTTTTTCTAACCGGAGGGTATCACGAGCCCCCAGCCCTATTGGCTTCAACCCCAGCGACTGGCCGACACGCATCAACTCCTCCCAGAGTTTGACCCCATCTTCTGCAGGACAATAAAGTTCAAAACCATCCTCACCGGTATACCCGGTTCGCGAAATAATCGTATCAATACCAGCAACTTGCCCCTCCACAAAACGGTAAAATTTTATTGCCGATAAATCGGTGCTGGTCAATTTAGCCAGAATATTTGCAGCAACCGGTCCCTGCAGAGCCAATTGCGCATATTCTGCGCTACGATTAGTCAAGGTTAGATCACTGAAAGCAGTTTTTTTCAGCAAATCTTCCAACCAGGCAAAGTCTTTATCACTGTTGGAAGCATTAACGCAGAGCAGATAGCGATCAGCAGTGAAACGGTACAGGGTTAAATCATCAACCACCCCCCCTGTTTCATAGCAGAGAGCAGTGTATTGAACCTGCCCATCGTTCAGACATGATAGATCATTGGTCGTCACATACTGAAGAAAATCAAATGCTTGGGAACCAGAAACTTCAATTTCTCCCATATGGGAAACGTCAAATAGCCCAGCCGTCGTCCGAACCGCCATATGTTCCGCAATGACACCAGAATATTGTACTGGCATGTCCCAACCACCAAAGTCAACCATACGTGCACCTAATTGACGATGAATCTGATTTAAAGGTGTTTTATTCATCACTAAGCTCCCTATAGGAATAAAGGTAATCAATCAGTCTCTCTAGATAACAGCCTCTTAAATCCCGAAAACCCAAGATGCACCCCCGTAGACAAAAAATCAATCACTAGAATATTTCTTTTCTGATGAGCCTCTTGCAAAAGTCGTCATCCTCGTGAAAACGGAGACCCAGTTTTTGACAAGCCCGAGAAACCTCAGGATCCACGTCTATGCGGGAACACGAGCGCTGAATGTTAAAATCTTTAGCAAGGAGCTCAGATAATTAATAGCAAATAACTACAAAGCAAGAAAATCATTCACTCTGCTATCCTTACTGACCCGCCCGACGCTTCGCGCTTAGCAGAGTATTGTAAAGCAGCATAGTAATAGTCAGCGGCCCAACACCACCAGGAACCGGAGTGATTGCAGCGGCATTAATTGAGGCCGCTGCAAAATCGACATCACCAACTAACTTTTTTTCACCAACCCGATTAACCCCAACATCGATGACAACCGCCCCTTTTTTGATCCAATCCCCTTTAATCATTTCAGGTCGACCAACAGCCGCAATCACAACATCTGCCGCAACAACTTTCTGCACTAAATCAACCGTTCTTGAATGACAAATTGTCACCGTTGCATGCTCAGCAAGGCACATTAACGCTAGCGGCTTACCTACAATATTGGAGCGCCCAACAATAACAACATCTTTACCCTCAAGAGTAACCCCGGTGTGCTCAAGTAATTTCATCACACCATAAGGGGTACAAGGTTTGAATACCGGGTCTCCAGTGACCAGACGACCAACATTGTAAGGATGGAAACCATCAACATCCTTACCTGGAGAGATTGCCTCCAGAATTTTTGCTTCAGCAATATGTTTTGGAAGTGGTAATTGAACCAGAATGCCATCAATCTTATTATCATCATTGAGCTGGGCAATTAAATCCAGCAATTCAGCCTCAGGAGTTTCAGCTGATAATTTATGCTCAACAGAATAGATTCCGGCAGCGGCACAGGCTTTTTCTTTCATCGAAACATAAACTCGACTTGCCGGATCCTCTCCTACCAGAACAACTGCAAGGCCCGGGGTCACACCTTTGACAATAAGTTCCTCAACATCTGTAGAAATCTGCTGTCTCAACTCGGCCGCAATCGCTTTTCCATCAATCAATTCCGCCATTTTTAAAAACCTCCTTTTGAAAAATCTGACCGATCTGAAACGAGTAAACAACTATACACTGAAAGTGCATGAGTTTGGCAGGATTGAAAGTCCCTTTGAAGCAAAGTCAAAACCTGCAGTAATCGTCATCCTCGCAAATCGGGGATCCACGCCTCACAGTAAGCACTGGATTCCCGCCTGCGTGGAAATGACGGAATTGAGTCGCAACTGAAAGTCTTGGTCTAAAGTCCATAGTTTTGACTAGCGTGATGGAACAGTAATATATATGTAAAAAAACCCCGCCAGATTGTATCTGACGAGGATTTTCAGCTCAATCGAACTGGATCAACCATGTGCCTCTTTAACACATGAAGAACAAGTATCACTGCCACCGGCAGCAGGTATCGGACGACTGTCCCCATGAGCATGAGAATAGCCTTCCTCGTACCAGCCACCTCCTTTGAGGGCGAACGCTACCTGAGATATCATTTTTCTGGCATGCCCGCCACAATGACGGCAAGTCTCAATAGGTTCATCTGAATATTTTTGTCGGACTTCAAAAGTCAACCCACAATCTTCACACTGATATTCATACAACGGCATGTTTCAAACCTCCATTTTTTTTTACGAGCTACAAACGACCAGAGATATTAAATTGCAGGGAGAACACCTGTCAAGAAAAGTTTATCGCAAAAAGGGAAAATGTCAGGGAAAATCAAGCTGGCCATCAATATCTTCATCACTGATCAAGGGTTGCATTAAACGTGATTGCTGATCATCTGCTTCAATTTGCAGGGTATTTATATCCATTAATTTCAAGTGATTTTCAATGAGCGCTCGCAGGCCACCTTCAAAAGAAATCTTCTGGCGTTTGATTTCCTGAATTTCATTCAGTAATTGCACCCGACGCTCACTGGCGTCCCGAATCACCCGTTCCCCCTCAAGGTGAGCCTCGGCCACCACAATTTCAGCTTCCTTACGGGCGTTGGTTTTCAATTCTTCAGTGACCTGTTGAGCCGCCATCAATGTTTCCTGCAATGCTTTTTCCCGCTCACGCATTTGCTCAAGGGAGGTTCGGGTTCGGGCTAAAGACTCTTTCAATTCATTATTCTGCCGATGTAAGCGTTCAAGTTCTTCAGCCAACATTTCCAAAAAGCTATCAACAGCAGAGGTATCGTAACCAAACATGCGGGTTTTGAACTGATGTTGCTGAATTTCTATCGGAGTAATCCGCATTATATCTCCTCTAAAAGCTCTATTAACTGGCCAGCTGATATAAAAATGAAATTAAAACTTGTTGAACAACAGAAAGAAGAATCAATAGCGCGATGGGAGACAAATCAAATCCGCCAAGCTGCAAGAATGGTATCAATCGACGTAAGCGATACAGTGCCGGATCGGTAGCACTATGCAGAAAACGAACAATGGGATTATAGGGATCGGGACTAACCCATGAGATCAACGCTCTGGCAATAACAATAAAAGTATAAATATTAAACGCCAAGTCAAGAATTCTAGCAATTGCAATAATTAAAACGCTCATATTTAAATCACCCTTCTTTGTTGCAAAAATTACTGTAATTTTAAGTTGTTATACCGAAAGAGGGAAAGCCTGTCAAACGATTCCAACAATCCTAACCGCCATCTTTGAGTTTTGACTTAAACTGAAAAAACAGCTAAGTTCCTCTGTGACATAGTCTCGAATGGATAAAAACTCTTAAAATGAGGTTGCATGATGGTTCAAACCAATAATATTAATGTTCTCGAAGTCTCCCCAATCATCTCACCTGCGGATCTTAAACAGGTTTTTCCTTTGCCACTTCCAGGAGCTAATTTTGTCAACGACAGCCGGACGACTATCAAGGCTATCCTCAAAGGAGAAGATAAGCGGCTGCTGATAGTTGTTGGCCCCTGTTCAATTCATGACCCCCTTGCAGCTATTGAATATTCCAAACGGTTAAGCAAACTGGCAGAAAACCTTCAAGATCAGCTATTTATCATCATGCGTGTCTATTTTGAAAAACCCCGCACAACTGTCGGCTGGAAAGGGTTAATCAACGATCCCGATATGGATGGAAGTCACAAAATATCCAAAGGGTTAGGAGTGGCACGCCAGCTATTCTGTGCCATAACCGATCTGCGGCTCCCTATTGCCAGTGAAATGTTGGATCCGATTACGCCACAATACCTGTCTGACATGATCAGTTGGGGCGCCATAGGAGCCCGAACAACAGAATCACAGACCCACCGGGAGATGGCGAGTGGTCTTTCTTTTCCTGTCGGCTTTAAAAATGGTACTGACGGCGGCCTGAAAATTGCTTTGGATGCGATGGCTGCGGCCTGTCGTGAACACAGTTTTCTCGGCATAAATCATGAGGGTCGCTCTTCAATTGTCCACACCTCCGGGAACCCCGATATTCACATGGTCTTGCGTGGTGGCAATGGCGCCCCAAATTATTACCCGGAAGCGGTAAAAAAAGCAGCCGATCTTTTAAGTAAAAAACAACTTCCCCCAGCCATCATGGTTGATTGTAGTCATGCGAACTCCTACAAAGACCACACCCGTCAGGGGGAGGTTCTGGACAATATTATTGATCAGTTGATTGACAATCCCGGCTCAATCTCTGGGGTCATGATTGAAAGCAACCTGAATGCTGGCAATCAAAGTATTCCGGAAGATCTAAACCAGTTAAAATATGGAGTATCAATCACCGACAAATGTGTTGACTGGGATACAACTGTGGAGATGTTGACCAAAGCACACCACAAGCTGAGCCAGAGGTAATGACAGATGAGTAATCTGACAAAGACCGCAGTTAATGTATCGGGTGGTTACTCAACTGACTGCTGTTCATTTCTGTTAGATCAATATTGCCATATTTATTTTCATAACGTTCAACATTACTCTGTAGTGCCAACAATAGCCGCTTGGCATGCCGTGGAGAAGTAATCAAGCGAGACTGGACGCGCGCTTTAGCTGCCTGTGGTTGGACATAGATACAATCAATAACAAATTCGCTGTCATTATGATTAACGACCGCCATATTGATATACTGACCAGCGGCAACATCATCGTTCATTTGAATTTCAAGTTTCATTTTCTGTTCTTTTTCCACAACATATCCTTCCAGGATTAAAGAGATTTATAAATCGTTCAGGAGTCGATATAACCCTTGTTCCATTTCCCAAATTATTTCAACAGCCCTCTGATGGCCATCTTTCTCCAATGAAACTCGTGCTCGATCCAGATATCCATGTGCTTTTAGTAATACGGGAGAAAGTTTATCTTCTAGCTGAAGCTGTGGAATTTCACCAACCGAATCGACCCAATCCTGCAATTCTTCTGCAGCAATATCAACCAGTCGTAACGATTTAGCTGTATTCTCAGGAAGAATCTCGTAGAGATGGTCTGATTCTTGATCTATCCGCTCTAAAAGTTGCCTGTAACGTTCTGAGATTGACATAACATCCTCCCTTTCCTATAAATCCGAGCTATGGAGCCGCATCCTATGAAAAGGAAGAGAAAAGATCAAACTTAAAACTCACCTTTTACCGCTTACAGGTTGACTTTCATATTATCAGGCTGGTAATTTCTATATGTACAAATAACACGCTAGGGGCGTCTTGGATACTGAGAGTTCCAGATTAACTGGAACGACCCTTGGAACCTGATCCGGCTGATACCGGCGTAGGGAAGCGGCAATAGATACCGATAGAAATTATCGGCAGCCGCCTTTTGGCGGTTTTTTTATTTTGATTTAAACAATGTTGATATATCTGAACGAAAAACCAATTGAAATCAATCGCGGCACCCGTTTATATGAACTTCGCAAGAAGTACAAAGCGAATGCCGATCTGTTGATTGTTAACGGTTATCCAGCAGGCACTGATCAAGAACTGAATGACAGTGACCATGTCATCTTGATTCAGCGGGGAGAACAACCTTCTGCGGAAGAGTTGGAGAATCTGATGATGGCTCGACACACCCCAGGCGTACACAAGATAATCAAGCAGGGACGGGTTGGGATTGCGGGAGCAGGGGGACTTGGTTCTCATGTGGCAATTGCCTTGGCAAGGGTTGGTATCGGACAACTGAATATTGCCGATTTTGACGTTGTAGAACCATCAAATTTGAACCGTCAGCAATATTTTATCGATCAGATTGGTATGCCCAAGGTGCTTGCCTTGCAAAACAACTTGCAACGAATTAACCCCGCCAGCAAAATAAAGATCTTCAATCAAAAAGTAACACCCGAAAACATAACCGATTTTTTTGGCGAGGTTGATATTCTGGTTGAAGCCTTTGATGCCGCTGATCAGAAAGCCATGTTAACAAACTATTTTCTTTGTAATTATCCGGAGAAATTCCTGGTAGCCGCATCGGGAATTGCTGGCTACGAGTCATCCAACACTATTCGTACAACCAGGATAACAGATCATTTTTATCTATGTGGTGATGGTGTCACCGCTGCAGCGCCCGGGTGTGGACTGATGGCTCCTCGCGTGGGTATCGCTGCACATCATCAGGCTAATGCGGTGCTGCGCCTGCTGTTAAACAAATCTCCAAAATGAATTAATTATGAAACTAATTATCAACGGTAAAACAAAAGAATATCAAGAAAGCCTGACTGTTCAACAACTCTTACAAAAGTTAAATCTATCCCCTGATCGGGTGGTTGTTGAATTAAACCGTCAGATACTTTCACCCGATATACACGTTAAGACACAACTTAAATCGGGAGACACCGTTGAACTGGTTCAATTTGTTGGTGGCGGTTAAATTAAGGATAATTCTATGGATCATTTGATTATTGCCGGTCAGAAATTCAACTCACGATTACTTGTCGGTACTGGCAAGTTTGCGTCAAATCAGGCGATGGTTGCGGCAATGGAACACTCAGGAAGCAACATTGTCACTGTCGCTCTACGCCGGGTTGATATTGACAACCCTGACGATTCACTGTTGTCACATATCGACCCTGAACACTACTTTTTACTGCCAAATACCAGTGGTGCTCGTGATGCTGAAGAAGCTGTCCGTCTGGCTCGTCTGGCTCGTGCTGCTGGCTGTGAACCCTGGATTAAACTGGAAGTCACTCCTGATCCATACTATCTGCTTCCAGACCCGATTGAAACCCTCAAGGCGGCAGAAATTCTGGTTAAGGACGGTTTTGTAGTGCTTCCCTACATGCCTGCTGATCCGGTTCTGGCAAGACATCTCGAGGAAGCTGGCACCGCAACGGTGATGCCGTTGGGAGCCCCGATTGGTACCAATCAGGGAGTTCGAACCCGTGACCTCATTGCCATTATTATTGAGCAGGCAAATATTCCGGTGATTGTCGATGCCGGCCTTGGAGCGCCATCACATGCGGCAGAAGCAATGGAGATGGGAGCCGACGCTGTTCTGGTCAATACCGCCCTTGCAGACACACCAGATCCAGCAATGATGGCTCAAGCTTTCCGTAAAGGGGTAGAAGCCGGGCGCGAAGCCTACCTGGCAGGACTCGGTGCACAGCGTCAGCAAGCCGAAGCATCAAGCCCATTAACTGGGTTTTTAAGGAATAACTGATGAGTTTTCAACAACAGCTTGAGCTCTACCCTCAGGCGGAAATACAACATCGTATTTCCACTACTACACCAGAGCAAATCGATCATGCGCTGCGGCAACGGCGTTTAAATATAACCGATTTTTCCAGGCTGCTTTCCCCAGATATCACCGATTATCAGCTTGAACTGATGGCTGAACGTGCCCAACGCATTACTCGACAAAGGTTCGGTCGAACCATTCTCCTTTACGCACCCCTTTATTTATCCAATGAGTGCTTCAATGGCTGTAAATATTGCGGGTTCAGTGCTGACAACCATTTTCCCCGCAAGACTTTGACTTTGAAGGAAATTGAACGGGAAGCAAAAATTCTCCGGAGCCAGGGATTCCGACACATGCTGCTATTGACCGGTGAAGCGCCCAAGGTTGCCGGCATCGATTACCTTGAAAGTGCTATTAAAATCATTAAAAAATACTGCGGATCTGTTTCTATAGAAGTTTTCCCCATGGACAGAGACGGTTACCAGCGTATGGTTACTGCCGGTGTCGATGGCTTGACTGTGTACCAGGAAACTTACGATCCTGAACTCTATAGCCAACTCCATCCCTATGGCCCTAAAAGTAACTATCAATATAGACTCGATGCTCCAGAACGAGCCGGCATGGCAGGATTGCGCAGAATCGGGATCGGTTCATTGCTTGGGCTGGGAGACAGTTTGAGTGATGTCTTTTACAGCGGTTTGCATGCCCTTTATCTGGCACGCAAATTCTGGCGAACCCAAGTCTCCCTCTCGTTTCCTCGACTCTGTCCGGCAGATGGTGGGTTTCAGCCAAACCGGGTTGTCGATGATCGGCAGCTCACTCAGTTTATCTGTGCCATGCGCCTGTTGATCCCTGATGCAGGACTGGTTCTTTCAACTCGTGAAAGCGCCGAACTACGCAACAACCTGCTCCCCCTAGGTATTACTCAGATGAGTGCCGGATCCTGTACTGCACCTGGCGGTTATGGAGAAAAGAGTCCGGACGCTGAGCAGTTCGCCATCAACGACCAACGTTCCCCTGCCGAAGTAGAAGAACTATTAAAATCACGCGGATATGAAGCTGTCTGGAAAGACTGGGATGGTGCATTTTTAAATAAAGCGGGCTGATGACTGAATCATTGCCAAATTTATACCTGATAACAGACCGTCACCAGATGCAAAATGGTCACCAGTTACTGGAGGTGATCGAAGAACTGTTACTGGCGGGGTTAAAAATGATTCAATTGCGTGAAAAGGATCTATCGGCAGCTGAACTCTATCCTCTAGCTAAGGAACTTCGCTCCCTGACTCACCAGCACAAATGCCTCTTGCTGATAAATGATAGAATCGACCTGGCTCAAGCAATCGGTGCAGATGGAGTTCACCTTGGAAATCACTCGCTACCAATAAACGTAGCCAGACGGATCCTGGGTACAAAATTTCTGATCGGAGCCTCCACCCATTCCAGGGATGAGGTCGAAGCAGCTCAAAATCGAGGGGCTGATTTTGTCACTTACGGCCCGATTTATTTCACTCCTTCTAAAGCAGTCTATGGTGATCCGGTTGGTATCGCGTCTTTACCGTCTATTTGTGCCAACTGTAACATTCCGGTCTATGCTCTCGGCGGAATCAAGGCGAACAACACGAAGGCAGCCCTCCAGGCAGGTGCTCATGGTGTGGCAATGATTTCTGCTCTCCTGGCAGATTCAGCACCGACACAAGCCTATCAAAAGTTCGCCCTGAGCCTGTAGTTTTCAAGTTGCCCCCACAACCCCATTCCAGTCAGCAGCAATACAGTCATAAGAGGCAACAGAACTAAAAAAAAGGGTCATCAAATGAAATTGATGACCCTTATCACGATGGCGGGAATGACGAGACTTGAACTCGCGACATCCTGCGTGACAGGCAGGCACTCTAACCAACTGAGCTACATCCCCATTGTGACACTTTGTTCAGGCAGCTGTAATAACTCTTAAAGACGCTTCCACAGCCCAAAATTGGTGGGCGAAGAGGGGCTCGAACCCCCGACATCCTGCTTGTAAGGCAGGCGCTCTCCCAGCTGAGCTATTCGCCCTGAAACTTATCTAGAGAAAATAAAATGGCGGGGCTGACGGGACTTGAACCCGCGACCTACGGCGTGACAGGCCGTTGTTGTAACCAACTCTACTACAGCCCCGCAGATAGAAATAGGAAGCAAACAAGTGCCCAAGTGGGGTTTGAGGACGGACAGCTCTGTACTTCCTACTTCTGATATTTTATTCAAACTTTTATACTTTAATTATTAATTAACAGCTTCTTTCAGTGCTTTACCAGCCTTGAACTTTGGTACCTTGGCAGCAGCAATCTGAATTTTTTCGCCAGTCTGAGGGTTCTGGCCAGTGCGTGCAGCGCGATCACCAACACTAAAAGTACCGAAACCTACCATAGCAACCTTCTCCCCCGTCTTCAGTGCATCTGTTACTGCTTCAGTAAAAGCTTTCAAAGCCCCTTCTGCATCAGTTTTACTCAGCCCCGATTTTTCTGCCATTGCATTGACCAGATCTGCTTTAGTCACAGTTTACCTCCTCATAGGTTCTATATATTCAGTTAAGTGAAAACGCGATAAGATATATCAGGTTTTCGAAAAAGCTGTCAAGTTGTTTTTCCCCATTTCAAGGGCTTTCAACCAATAAAAGTCAATTTAAAGACTTGACTTATTAGGTACTCTTTTATCATCGGAAGCAAAAGCCAGTGCAAGAACCTGATCCATATGACTGACAACTTCAATTGTGAGCGATTTGAGCAAAAGTGATGATAGTTCAACCAGATTCTTTTTATTTTCCGCTGGAATCAATACTTTAGTAATTCCACCTCTTCTTGCTGCCAATAACTTTTCTTTTAGCCCTCCAATAGCCAAGACACGTCCCCGCAGAGTGACTTCACCGGTCATAGCCAGATCCTTTCTGACCGGGCGTCCTGTCAAGGCTGATGCCAGAGCAGTGACTATTGTAATCCCTGCAGAAGGACCATCCTTAGGAACCGCACCTTCAGGAACATGGATATGGAGATCGAGTTTCGAGTAAAATTCTTTTTCAAGTTGCAACTCTTTCCAGCGGGAACGAATATAACTCATCGCCGCTTGCGCCGATTCCTGCATAACATCACCGAGCTGACCCGTTATGATTAATTTCCCTTGACCAGGTAAACTTGTCACTTCAATGGTTAGAAGCTCACCCCCAGTTTCGGTCCAGGCCAAGCCAGTTGCCATACCAATCTGATCGTGTTCTTCGCGTACACCATATTGATATTGCGGGACACCAAGGTATTTTTGAATTTGCTTATCGCCAACTTTGAAGCTTTTATCTTTCCCCTCCAATACCGCTTTTTTAGCTAATTTACGCATCACAGCAGCGATATTTCGATCCAAACTACGAACACCCGATTCGCGCGTATAACGCCTGATTATTTCATAAATCGCCCGATCCGAAAATCTTACCAACTTATCAGTAAGACCATGGGCTTTAATCTGTTTTTCGAGTAAATAGCGGCGCGCTATATGGAGTTTCTCTTCCTCAGAATAGCCCTCAATCCGGATCACTTCCAGTCGATCATGTAATGGCCGGGGAATAGCCTGGAGATTATTAGCTGTAGCAACAAACAAGACCTGCGACAGATCATACTCAACGTCCAAAAAGTGGTCAGAAAAACTATTATTCTGCTCCGGATCAAGAACCTCGAGCAACGCAGAAGAAGGATCTCCACGAAAATCGGTGCTCATCTTATCAATTTCATCCAACATAAACACTGGATTTTTTACTCCAGATTTTTTTAACCCCTGAATGATTTTTCCCGGCATGGCACCAATATAGGTTCGCCGATGACCACGGATTTCAGCCTCATCACGCACTCCACCCAGAGAAATACGAACAAATTTTCTTTGCAGTGCTTTTGCAATTGATTGCCCCAAAGATGTTTTACCAACTCCGGGTGGACCGACAAGACAAAGAATCGGCCCTTTAATTTGTTTCACTAATGCCTGGACAGCCAGATATTCTAAAACACGCTCCTTAACCTTCTGCAAGCCATAGTGATCTGCTTCGAGAATTTCTTCTGCTTTTTGCAAATCATGTCGATCATGAGTGCCTTTTTGCCAGGGCAATGAGAGTAGCCACTCAATATAATTACGCACCACAGTTGCTTCAGCCGACATCGGCGACATCATTTTCAACTTGCGCAACTCTGCTTGAGCCTTCTCTGTTGCCTCCTTGGACATTTTCTTTTTCTTGATCTGTTCTTCAAAATGGAGAAGTTCTTGTTTGAACTCGTCCTGTCCCCCAAGTTCCTTTTGAATAGCGCGCATCTGTTCATTCAGATAATACTCTTTTTGACTGCGCTCCATTTGGTTTTTAACCCGACTGCGTATTCTTCCCTCTATCTGAAGAATTTCAATCTCCTGCTCGAGCAAGACCAGAATATGTTCCAACCGCTGAACCGGATCGATAAATTCAAGTATTTCCTGCTTGTCAGCTATTGGAATCTGAAGATGCCCGGCAACCGTATCTGCCAGGCGGGAAGGATCATCAAGACCCGCTATCGTAGTGCTCACTTCAACGGGGACTTTTTTGCTTAATCCTATATATTTTTCAAAACTTGACTTGATGGCTCGGATAACCGCTTCAACCTCTGAAGAATCGGCCATAGATTCCACCAACGGTTCGACAACAACCTGGAGAAGATCGCCCCCCGCAACAAAGGAATCAACTCTGCCCCGCCAACATCCTTCAACCAAAACCTTAACTGTCCCATCTGGAAGTTTAAGTAATTGAATAACCTTTCCAACGGTTCCTACCTGGTAAAGATCATTCTCTTCAGGAGCATCAACCTTAGGATCTTTCTGACTGAGAAGAAAAATCATTTTGTCACCATCTGATGCTTTTTCTAAAGCGCCAATTGACTGCGGTCTGCCGACAAATAAAGGGGCAACCATGAACGGAAAAATGACAATATCCCGCAATGGCAGCATGGGTAAGAGGTGTGGAGAGGGAAAATTGGATTGTGCAATAATATCTGGTGGCATAAATATGATCCGCAATATGAAAAGGAGCGCATTGTCCAAGGACAAATCTACGCTCCTGAAAAAACTCCTGGAATTTAAAACAAACTAAGCACTTTCGGCGATGTCATAGATAATAATCGGCTTTACACCTTTAGTAATGACATCTTCATTCAATATAACTTCCTTGACTCGATCCTGAGAGGGGATATCGTACATCACATCGAGCATGGCATTTTCAAGAATGGATCGAAGCCCACGTGCACCCGTCTTACGAGTCAATGCTTCTTGAGCGATTGCTACCAGCGCGCCGTCGGTAAATTTCAAGTGGACGTTTTCCATCTCAAAGAGGCGTTGGTATTGCTTTACCAGTGCATTTTTTGGTTCGTGAAGAATTTGAATAAGGGCTTGCTCATCCAGTTCTCCAAGCGTTGCTATGATCGGCATGCGACCAACAAATTCGGGAATCAAGCCAAACTTAAGCAGATCCGTAGGTTGTACCTTGCCGAGGATTTCTCCCAGATTCTCTTCTTTGATTGAACGAACCTCAGCACCAAAACCCATCGTTTTAGCTTTAATGCGCTTATTGATAACCTTTTCCAAACCGGAAAAAGCTCCTCCACAGATAAACAGGATATTCGTTGTATCAACCTTGAGAAATTCCTGTTGTGGGTGTTTTCGACCCCCCTTGGGAGGAACGCTTGCGGTTGTCCCCTCAATAATTTTCAACAAAGCCTGCTGAACACCTTCTCCCGAAACATCACGGGTAATCGATGGTGATTCAGACTTTCGTGCAATCTTATCAACTTCGTCAATGTAGATAATCCCCTTCTGGGCTTTCTCCAGATCGTAATCAGCAGCCTGTAGCAGACTGAGAATGATATTTTCGACATCCTCACCGACATAACCGGCTTCCGTTAAATTAGTTGCGTCAGCTATAGTGAAAGGGACATCCAGCACCTTGGCCAGTGTCTGCGCCAGTAATGTTTTTCCGCTCCCCGTTGGACCCAATAAGAGAACGTTACTTTTCTGGATTTCTACGTCACTATTCTTGTCAGCAGACTCAATTCTCTTATAATGATTATAAACAGCAACGGCCAGAATTTTTTTTGCCAATTCTTGCCCAATCACATATTCATCGAGAATATCATTAATTTCAACAGGCTTGGATAACTGTTTTGATTCAGGATCAATCGTCTGATCAAGGCGGGATTCTTCATCGATGATGTCGTTACAGAGTTCTATACATTCATCACAAATATAAACAGTTGGTCCGGCAATCAGTTTTTTAACTTCATCCTGAGACTTACCACAAAAAGAACAGGTCAACTGACTGTTTTCTTCCTTTAAACTCACGTGTTATTCCTCCACACACAAATTATTATGATTTTCGTTCGACAATAGAATCGATGATACCATAATTACATGCTGTTTCGCTATCCATGAAAAAATCACGCTCAGTATCAACCGCAATCTTCTCCAAATCCTGCCCTGTATGCCTTGCCAGTATTCCATTTAAAGACTCACGCATGCGCAAAATCTCTTTTGCATGAATGCTGATATCTGTTGCCTGCCCTTGAAACCCACCCAAGGGTTGATGAATCATAACTCTGGCGTGGGGCAAAGCAAAACGCTTCTCCGGGGCTCCAGCTGCTAGAAGAATTGCTCCCATGCTGGCTGCCTGCCCAATACATATGGTAGAAACAGGTGCCTTTAAATACTGCATTGTATCATAAATAGCCATTCCCGCAGTGACAACACCGCCAGGGGAGTTGACATAAAGATGGATATCCCGATCTGGATCTTCTGATTCCAAAAATAGCAATTGAGCAATAACCAGATTCGCCATATGGTCTTCAATCTCTCCACCGAGAAAGATGATTCGATCCTTCAGCAGGCGGGAATATATATCATAAGCCCGCTCGCCACGACCGCTGTCTTCGACCACCATTGGCACCAAACTCATATCAGGACTCCTCTGTTTCGTTATTGTCAGCATCTTGCTGCTCAGGTTGTTGTGGTTCAACCTCAGTTATCACCGCCTGATCCAATAGATATTTGGTCACCTTTTCTTGCAAAATTTGCCCTTTTAACCCAGCCAATGTTGACTCATTTTCAAAATATTTTTTAACCTGATCCAAAGGAACTGCACTGTTATCAGCAAACTCCTGTATTTTTTGTTCGATTTCGGACTCATCAACAACAATTTCTTCTTGCCCAGCGATTGCATCCAGCACTAATTCGCCCTTAACTTTCTGCACCGCCACATCCCGATAGGTTTTAGCAAAAGACTCATCATTCATCCCCAGCATTTCAAGACTCATTCCCTGGGCTTTAAGCTTTTGAGTAAAACTGTCTTTGAGATGATGGAGTTGATTCTCAATCATCCCTTCAGGAATATCAAAGGGATTGTTTTCAATCAAAGCAACCATTAAATCTTCCTGCAATTGCTCGTCAATCCGTTGTTTTTCCTGGGCGATAGAGTTTTCTTTGATTCGCTCCTTAAGTTCCTCAAGATTATCGGCATCAAGCTCTTTAGCCAGAGCATCATCTATCTCAGGAACTTTCTTTTCTTTGATTTCCTTAACCAGCACTTTGAAAACTGCGGGTTTACCCGCTAGATCTTTAGATCCATACCCTTCAGGAAAGGTCACTTCGACCTCTTTTTCCTGTTCACGCTTCATTCCCACTAACTGTGCTTCAAACCCGGGGATAAAACTATTGGATCCGAGAGCCAGCTCAAAATCCTTGGCAGCACCGTTCTCAAACGGGGTATTATCAATAAAACCTTCAAAATCAATAACGACCGTATCTCCATCCCGGGTTTTTTTACGGCTGGTAACCACAAGTTTAGATCGTGAATTAGCCATTTCCTCCAGTTGTTGATCAACAACATTTTCATCAAAATAGAATTTTTCTTTTTTAAGTTTCAGTTGGGTGTAATCCTTAGCAGTGATTTCTGGACGAACATCCACCACAGCCTCGTACCTAAAGGGCTTACTCGCTTCAACAGTTCCAGATTCAGTTACTTCAGGCTGTGATACAGGTTCAATTTTATTATCCAGAAGGGCTTTATACAGGCTGTTATTAATCAAGGAGCCGGCAGCATCATACTGAGCTCGTGGTCCATAATGTTGTTCAAGGATCTTCCTTGGCACTTTGCCCTTGCGAAAGCCCTTAATATCAGCGGTCTTGGCAATTTTTTTATAAGCATTTCCCAGTTCAGCATCAACAACTTCAGCTGCAATTTCAAGACTCAACTTCTTTTTAATTGGGCCTAGGGCTTCAACAATAACACTCATCTTTTTCCCTTCCTGATTCTTTAAATATTAATCCAGGTTTAATGTGAAATATCTCTATTAATTTAAGATAGATAATAATTTGCGAGTCGCAGATTAATCTTATTAATCACCACAACAGTAATATATATTTTAAGCTTTTTTGTTAAACCCGTACTTTTAGCAGAGGGCTAACCTTGCTGTCAATCTTCTTTTACCTGGAATTCGCCAAAAAAAACGAATAAGAACCAGATAACTTATTGAAATAATACGGACAACTCTTTTTTCGAAGTCACAATAGATATAATTCTGATTTGTGACTCTTTCCCTTTGCAAAATGCAATCAGGTTCGCGGGGTTGCGTCCCCACCCGACGCCTGCATTTCTTTGTGCGTCCAAAGAAACGAAGCAAAGAAAGACGCCCGACCTAAATCTCATTCAACTAAGAAGAAACTTTATCAACATATGCCAATAGTTCAGCTGTCTTCTTCTGCATCAATGCAGCATCACCACGCGATTCAACATTTAAACGAATCACTGGTTCAGTGTTTGACTCACGCAGGTTAAAGCGCCACTGTCCCATATCCAGGCTCAGACCATCGGTATAATCAATGTCACTGGCATCTGGCTCATATTTCTGACGAATGGCTTCAATAACTTGAGAGGAATCGCTAACCCGACGGTTTATCTCGCCACTTGCAGGATATTTGCTGATCCGTTCTTCAAGCAGCTTTGATAGAGGGAGACCGCTCTTGCTCATCAATTCAACCACCAGCAACCAGGGGATCATGCCGCTGTCGCAGTAAGAAAAGTCACGAAAATAGTGATGAGCACTCATTTCTCCACCATAGAGGGCGTTCTCAGCCCGCATCCGCTCTTTGATAAAAGCATGCCCCGTTTTACTCAGAATCGGGATGCCCCCTGCCTGTTGAACGATATCAATGGTATTCCAGGTCAAACGTGGGTCGTGGATAATTTTTTGACCAGGGTTGTTCGCCAACAAAGCAGCAGCGAGAAGACCGACAATATAATAACCTTCGATAAAACTGCCCTGTTCATCAAACAGAAAGCAGCGATCAAAGTCACCATCCCAGGCGACTCCCAGATCGGCTTGATGTTCCAATACTGCTTCTCTGGTCAAAGATCGGTTTTCAGGTAATAGCGGATTTGGAATACCATTTGGAAAAGTTCCATCGGGCTGATGACAGATTTTTATGATCTCCAGTGGCAAGTGTGCTTCCAGTAAATCAATAATCGGTCCAGCACAGCCATTACCGGCGTTCACCACAACTTTGAGCGGTTTTAACCTGGTGTGATCAAAATAAGAGAACAGATGCTCAATGTACTGATCCTTGAAAGAAATCGACCTGATTTTACCAGTTCTGTCTGTGGTTGGAAAATCTCCCTTTTCCGCCAATTGCTGAATCTTTTCCAAACCCGTATCACCGCTGATTGGTTTGGCTTGCTCCCGAACCAGTTTCATCCCATTATAGTCGATGGGATTGTGGCTGGCGGTAACCATGATCCCGCCATCGAGCTGCTGGCTGAAGGTCGCATGGTAAATTTCTTCGGTGCCACAGAGACCGATATCCAAAACATTACTCCCCCCCTCAGTCAGCCCTTGTGCCAATGAATCACTCAGTGACTGGCTTGATGTGCGGATATCATGACCAATAACAACGTGTTTAGGCCGTAAAAATTGTGCATAAGCGCGACCGATACGCCAGGCAATATCTTCATTGAGCTGATCAGGTAAACGGCCACGGATATCGTAAGCTTTAAAGCAATCAATGTTCATCTCAGATCCTTTTGTTGCGGTTCACGACCATAGTTATCTTTAAAACGAACGATATCATCCTCGCCAAGATAGGCTCCCGATTGAACCTCGATAATTTCCAGAGGAATTTTACCTGGATTTTCCAGACAGTGAACCTCGCCAAGGGGGATATAGGTAGATTGGTTTTCGGAGAGGCCGATAACTTTTTTACCACAGGTGACGGTTGCAGTCCCCTTAACCACGATCCAATGCTCGGAACGATGGTGATGTTTCTGCAACGAAAGACTGGCACCCGGGTTAACGGTAATCCGTTTCACCTGAAAGCGCTTACCAGCATCAACTCCCTCATAAGATCCCCAGGGACAATTGACCCGGCGATGCAAAAGGGCTTCATTGCGCTGTTGTTGCTTCAACTGCTCAACAATACCTTTAACGTTTTGAACTTGGTCGCGACTAGCAACCAGCACCGCATCGGCTGTTTCTACCACAACCAGATCCTTGACTCCGACCGCTGCAACAAGGCGGTGACTGGCATGGAGATAACAGTCATCTGCCGCTTCGGTCAAAACATCCCCGATAATCACATTACCCTCGGTATCATGAGGCTGAACATCCCAGAGAGCCGACCAGGCGCCGATATCATTCCACCCGGCTGACAGTGGGATAACCACCGCCTGATCAGTTTTTTCCATCACCGCGTAATCAATAGAATCGGCAGGACAGGCAGCAAAAGCTATTTCATCCAGTCGTTGAAAGTCAAGATCTGCAGTCATACTGGTAAAAGCTTTCCGACATGCTGTCAGCATTTCGGGTTGATAACGTTCCAATTCTTCAAGATAACGGCTGGCACAAAACATAAACATGCCGCTATTCCAGTAATAATCACCGCTGTGAAAATAACTGTTGGCCGTTTCTAAATCTGGTTTTTCGACAAACTCTGCAACCGGATAGACAAAATCATGCGCGGCCTGCTCGGCTCGAATATAACCATAGCCAGTTTCTGGTTGGGTCGGCACAATACCAAAGGTAACGAGAGAACCTTGTTCTGCCTGTGCAACTCCTGATTGAACAGCTTGATGAAACGCTGGCACATCTTGAATCAGATGATCTGCTGGTAAAACCAATAAAACCGGATCGGTTTCTATTCTTTGTGCGTAAAGTGCTGCGATGGCAACGGCTGGTGCAGTATTGCGGCCACAGGGCTCAAGGATAATTGCCTGAGGCTCTTTATTCAGTTGTCGTATTTGTTCGGCCACCATGAAACGGTGTGCATCATTACAGACAATGAGCGGTGAATTAATATCTTGAATTCCTTCCAAGCGCTTGACTGTCTCCTGCAACATGGTTTTCTTACCAGCAAGGGGAAGGAGTTGTTTTGGGTAAAGTTCACGTGAGAGTGGCCACAGACGGGTTCCAGCTCCACCGGATAAAATAACAGGTACTAGCAATTTTCCCTCCGTTTATTTATGTTGTCATTTGCCTGCAGAAAGATAAATCCGCACGAATTAATCAGTCCTAACTAATGCCAGCAACATACAGTCATCCATACATTCTTTGTCAACGGATATCATAATCACACGACTAAACCAGTAGATCAAGAAAACACGACCAGATATCAGGAATGATCCCTTTATCAAAGAGTTCCTCTCACACTTCCCAAAAAAGCATAATCTCTTTAAGCGATGGAGCATCAATCGACTGAAAACAATGCGCCCTGCCAGACACTCTCACCAATAAAAACAAATTAAGCCCTGCAATTATTAAATTTACAGGGCTTAACTCATCATTAAAATGGTACGAGAGGGGGGACTCGAACCCCCACATCAGAGGATACTGGTTCCTAAGACCAGCGCGTCTACCAATTCCGCCACTCTCGCAAGAAAAGCTGAATTAACAATGCTCACCCCCCAAACCCACCCGGTTGGACGGGCTAACTGAGTACGGAGGGTGAGCATGTTTATAAATGGGGTGAGTGAAGGGGCTTGAACCCTCGACATCCGGAGCCACAATCCAGTGCTCTACCAACTGAGCTACACCCACCAAAAAACCCGGTCATGTTACGTAAACTACCGGTCTGTGTCAAACTAAAAATGGCACGCCAGGAAGGATTCGAACCCTCGGCCTACGGATTAGAAGTCCGTTGCTCTATCCAACTGAGCTACTGGCGCACAACCGACAAAAACACGACAAAACAATACCTTTACAGGAGGTTGCGTTTCTAGCATGCGTCACAAAGATTTGCAAATAAAAATCTCTGTGTTGCCATTAATCTTGATGCACGCGCAAAAACCAATTAGATGGCTAAGCAAAAACTTCGTCCCACAAGGCGTAGTGGTTTTTCAAGGACGAAGGCATATATGTGGTATGTCGAGATCTTGAAAAGTCGCTGCAACACCGTGGGGAGGACTTTTTGCGACGCCATCAATCTTGATTTGTCACCCGGCTTGGCAAAGGAGGATCGTCGTTAAAGGGATCATCATTAAAGGGATCATCATTAATACTGTCTGACTCAACGACAAAATTTATTGTCCGCTGTAACAGATCAAACTCCAAACCAAACCCGGGATCTTCAGCAAATGGATCTTGATGTCCAGGTGCGGAGTGTGTTTCAACGGCAAAGTCAGGATCGTCTGAGAATGGATCGGCAGCAGAAGAGCCGCCCTGCCCCGCTTGATTACTGACCAATTCCACAAGAGACACTGCACCCTCTGAACGTTCAACCAGATCAAACGTGTTGAGCAATTCTGCCACCAGAGATTTCGGTTCCGGGATATCTTCCCGGTAAAGAATTAAAAGTTCACCCAACCAGTCGACAGCAAGTTCTACAGTTTCCAGTTCAACCCCACTCAGAATTGTGTGCGTTGTTACATGTCTATTGAGAACGGTCTCAATACAATCAGCAATTAATCGAAAAGAATCGACATCGGTATCAGTGGCAGCTTTTTTGAGAGCTGAGGTTGCATCAATTGAATCTGTCAATAACTCCGGGGTGATGTTCTGTCCGCACAGAGAGTTGCGAATCGTTTCAACCCATCCTTCTGCTTCGCCAATAAATAATTGCCGACGATCCGTTTGCTCAGTCATCCAAAAATCTCCACATTATCCAATTTAAAATTACGTCGATTGTAACATAAAAGAGCAACAGATTAAATGAATTATAATTCAAAGATCCTTAAGAGAAAAAGTTATCGGAATTTTCACCTGACTATCAACAGATACACCAGAGGATGTTGCAGGTTTGAACTGCCAGCGGTTGATCGCTTTGCGCGCCGCATTATCAAGGCTTCGATATCCCGATGATGCCAGTATGCTCAGATGACCAACCCGGCCGTTTTTAAGGATCAACACTTCGAACATTACCTTTCCTTCCCAGCCACGTAATTTAGCAACCTGAGGATAATGCGGCGAAGGATTTAAGTCGTAACGTGGTAGTGCACTGCTAGATTGTCGAGGAGCATTGATACTTTCCTGTCCCCGTAGCAAAGAAGCCGTACCCTGATCGCTGCGGGGAACCTTTGCTTTAATCTGATCAAGGGCAGCAACCCCGCCACTCTGAGGTTCTGAAACAGCAGAAACTGGCACCGATAATTTTTGAGCGGTGTCTTCAAACACTGGATCATCACCCTCATGCATGGAAGTTTCTGTAACAGTCACTGATATTTCTGTAGCAGCATTTTCGATAAGAGGTGATTTTTTCGGTTCTGGTGCTGTTATCGGTTTTACCACCGGAGAATTGATAACTGCAGTTGCTATGACTCCAGCCTTAGGGAGTATTTTTTCTTTTTTAAACTCAGAAACTAAAGTAGCAGGTTCAATCTCTTTAGTTCGAATATCTTTCAGTTTAACCTGCTCAGACTTTTCAGGATCTACTGGGATGCTTTTCTTGACCTGCTGAAGCTGCTTTTGAGTTACCCGTCTGGTCGAAGTTTTCAGAATCGGGGCAGGATAGAAAGAGTCCGCGGATCGAGAAACATAATCAACCCCCATCCGGGCAGGTTCAAGAGCTTTTGCTGACTGCATAAAATTAAAAGACAAACTCAAAAGGTGCAAAGCCAGTGAAAGAACAATAAATAATGAAATTCGCGTAACAGAACTCAAATGTAACCTCGAATAGCTGTTTAATTCATAAAAAAACTTAAATCTTGAAATCCGACCGGACAGGTCGCACTCAAAACTTGTCTTTCTTCCCATCTTACTGCTATATTGCCCCAGCTTTAATGAGTAAATAAAGACAATGCCATGGACGCCTGAAAACTAATGAATTCAATTCTCAAAGCAAAACAATGGACAGAGAGACTCCTCCTTATTCTGTTGTTATTCATACCGCAAATTGTCAATGCAGACAACCTGCAAACTGAGACGACAGTTGCGGCAGAAGCACTGCCAATAATGCCCGATGTTCACGTTGAGGCTCTGAGAATTGCCCCAACAACAGGAACAACCATTATTGACAAAGAGATGATTGACAATCTGCCCACCCGTAGCGGCAGTGTTAACGAAATCATCAGCACGATCCCGGGAGTTCAGTATAGTGAAGACACCCTCAGTTCTTTCACTGGCGGAGAAATAACCCCCCCGCAGGTTTCCATTTCAGGTGGCCGATTCTATGAAAACAACTTCACCATTGACGGAGTCAGCAACAACAGCCCGCTCGATCCTGCTCTTGATAACTATCGCAACATTAGCAAGCTGCCTGGGCATCCTCAGATCCACTTTTTATCTCCACAGCTGATTGAACAGGTCACCATCTACAACAGCAATATCCCTGCCGAGTTTGGAGGTTTTACCGGGGGACAGGTCGATACAGAGACAATCGATCCCGCTGATACGTTCTGGGGAAAAGTCAACTATCGAACCACCAGTAGCCACTGGACCCAGTTTCATATTGCCCCCCAGAATGAAGATGATTTTTACAATTCAGACAGTGCAGACTATCAACCTGAGTTCAAAAAACATGCAGGCGGCCTGACCCTCAATATTCCCCTGCAGGATAAAACAGGGTTAATCACCTCATATCAGCAATTATATTCCGAAATTCCTCTCCAGCATCTCGGCGGTACCAACACTCAAACCCGTCGCCAGGAAAACTTTTTTTTAAAGCTTAATCATGAGCTTGATTCTCGCACCAATCTCTCTTTTAGCGCACTCTATACGCCAACAGAAGGTCAGTATTTCCTCCAGAAGGCTCAAGACAGTGAACATTCTATTGAAGGACGCAACTATTCTCTACTCTTTCAGTTGAAAAAGAAGTTTCATGTTGGTCAATTGAAATTGCATGTTGATTACACCGGACAAAAAACCGAACGAAAAAGTCCAGAGAATCTTCTAAAATGGAGCACTGGAACAGAAGGTGGAACCGGGAATCTGAGCACAGGGCAAAAAAAGCTTAAGATCAAGTCAGACATGGCTTTTAATACACTTCGGCTGGGGACAACTCAACACAAGATAAAACTGGGTATTGAAGCAACTTATTCTTATCAGTATTATAAAAGACCAGCAACGAATTACTACTACTACAAACCCCGCCTGGACAATACCACTGTCTGTGAACCTGCCGATATCGCCTGTATAAATGGCGATCAATACCTTAGCAAGAGAATAAAATACACTCAAGCGGACACCAGTGTAGAAATTACTGATACTGCCGCATTTATTCAGGATTCATTGAGCTGGAAACGTCTGGAGCTTTTCCCGGGGGTTCGCATCTCTTACGATAATTTTACCGACAACGTTAATATTGCTCCCCGCCTTGCAGCATCACTGGATATCTTTGGAAACCGTCAGACAATCCTCTTTGCCGGGAAAAATCGCTACTACAGCGGAACTCTCCTGACTCACGCCCTCTATGAAGATATTTTTACAATTTTCCAATACCGTGACAGTAGTACGGATGAGTGGATTGATAATACACGGCAATATCAGACCATTTATAAAAATTCAGAGGTTAAAACACCTTACAGCGATGAATTGACGGTGGGAATCATCCAGAAATTATTTGGCGGGGAACTTAAATTTCAATACCTTGAAAAAAGAAGCCGAGATGAATTTTCTCGTTACAAAATAGATAACCCACTCCCCGATCCTGACACCTACATCATGGAAAACTTTGGACGTTCAGAACATAAAAGTTACCAAATCAGTTGGCAACGTTCATGGAAACAACACTTTTTAGAACTCAATGGGACATGGCAAGAAACAACCACAAGCAATGATGACTATTCTACATCAATCAAAGAAGAAGACCTTACCGAGACAATCTGGTATAAAAATAAAGAGCTTCGCTATTATGAGATACCAAGAGAAAATTTCAACCGACCAGTTGTTGCCAACCTCACATATATTGGTAAACTCCCTTATGGTCTTACATTTACCAATGTCACCAAGTATCGCGGTGCATACTGGACAATAAGCAAGACCGGCCAAACACGTCCAAGTGAAATTTATCCAGGTCAAGATTCCCCTGTTTATGAAAAAGTTAAAACCAAGGACAGTATTCTTTTTAACTGGAAAATCGGCTGGACAATGCCGCAACTTCACAAGCAGCAAATTCTCCTCTCCCTCGACATCTACAATGTCTTTGATCACAAAATCAGATATGATTATCAGTCGGGATCTAACGGTTACGATTACGAATTAGGTCGCCAATTCTGGGCAGGAATAGCCTATAGTTTCTGATCCAGGATCCTTCCCCTCACTGATATTGAACCACTCCATCTACAACCACCGACGCATTTTTATTATTAACCTGCAAACTGTAGCGACCAGGAAATTTAGGGGATGGCAACGTCACCTGCATGTGTTGCTTCGATATGAATTTAACTGTTTCAGCCGCAATGGGAACAGGGACAACGGTTACACCCATCTCTTTCTGAGCAACATAGACAAGGTCACCAACCACCTGTAAGCCTCTCGACAGGGCAGGCATAGAAATGTAGTTCAATACAATTGGATTTTCTGGATCTTTAACATCGACAACAGTGATCCCGCCGTGATGACTGGTAATAAAAGCTTTATCACCAACGACCCTCACCTCCCGACAAATACCAACGATAGCGGTTGAACTAAGAATGATTGGGTCTAGAGGGTTTGTCACATCAACAATCAGCAAACCGGAACGTCCGTTAGCAACGTAGACAATGCCATTCTGAGAATAGATAGATAGGGTAAGATCGAATTGACTCATCGGAAAGGGGGTTTGCAAACGGCTCAAGTAGTTCAATTTTGTGTTATTTACCAGCTCGTAGATCAACAAACCTTTGTTCTTACTGGCAATATAAACAAAATGACCATTCAAAGCGACATCCAAGGCATGGATATCGGGCAAAACATCCCTGACAACCGGATGGTGAAGATCTGAAATATCAACCAGCTCAACGCCATGAATTCCCCTCGACAACAAGAGATACTTATCGGCAACCGCCAGACTCATCGCCTGAAAATTCGGCCAGACAGCCACAACTTTGGGTTGATCAGGGGTAGAGATAGCAAAGACTTTAATTCCTTCTTTAGCCTGAGCAACAAAAAGAAATCCTTTATGGATGGCGAATGATTCGCCCCAGTTCGTGGATAGCATTGTAAAGCTTGCATCTTCAGCAGCAAGGGCATGTAGCGACACACCACCCCGGGCATTCGCGACATACATCCAGCCATTCTTGATAAAAAGATCCCGCGCACTCCCTTTCGTTTGGATGGTTTTAACCGCTTGCCGCACCAATAATGACTTTCTATCAACAATCAATAATCCACTATTAGATCCAGCGACAAATAAATAGTCGGGTGTTTCAACAACAGTTCGTGGATTGATAGTCAAATTGAAATAGCCTGGGGATGATTCTATTTCAGAGGTAACAACCCTTAACCCGGAAAAACTGTCTGAGACATAAACATTTTCCTTTCCCGCAAATATTTTTTTAGCGGAGCCAAAATCAGCCCAACGATATAGCAGCTCCGGTTGTTTCGGATCTGTAAGACTGTACAATGAAACCCCTTCTTGAGTTGCCACATACAACTGCTGCCGCTGGATAACAAAATCATTGAGGTTCTCAACAAAATTCAGAGACTCAATCAGGCGTGGTATTTGTGGGGAATCCAACTGATAAACATTAATCCGCTTCCTCCCCGCAGCAACATAAAGAAAATCACCGGACATCGACACTTTGGAAACATCAGCACCTACATTAACTGTCTCCACCAACTTAACGTGCTCCGGTTGCTGAACATTGTAAACCGACAGGCCACCTGAGCCAGCTGCAACATAGAGAAAATCACCCACAACCTGACAACTCTTGGCAAGGGAATTGAGTGAAATATCGGCAATATGATTCAAAAGGCCATTGGGCAGAACCTGCATAATAGACACGCCCAATCTGCCACAAGAAAGATAAAGAAAGTCCCCCTTTTGATGAATATCGATAATTGTCCTGCCGGCTAAATACCTAATAAGTAATTGAGGTTGTTGTGGGTTCTCAACATCCAGAACCTGAAGTCCCCCTTCATCCGAAGCCAGATAGATAAAATGACCTGATAGCAAACTTTCGTTGTAGATCCCTTCTAGGGGATAAGATCCAATAATCGCCTCGCTATTGTTAACATCTACGAACAAACTGACAGAGGTCTCACGATTAAATCCACGACCATGTAAGTCAAAAACAGTTGGTGTCCCCAAGGGCAATGATTGCAGCTCAGGCTTCTCCAAATGCAAGTCGTTGGTAGAAAAAACATAAGAAGTGAAAGAACGGCCAAACCAGAAGAGCGCCAATATCCCGCCACCAAAAAACACCAGAGCCGCAATGGCAAGCAATGGCCTCTTCATCAGTTGATACCTTTCGATTGTAAAGATTCTTCAACCAGTAAAAGTTCAACCATCACTTGAAACTTGCTCCCTTGGCCGGGTGTTGAAATCAGCTTTATATTCCCATCCATCAGGTCAACCAGTTGCTTGACAATCGCAAGTCCCAACCCAGCACCACCACTTGCCCCAGAACCATCGGTCTGATAAAAAGCATCAAATATCTGTCGCATATCTTCTGTCTTCATCCCACTGCCTGTATCAGCGATCTCGAGGATAAAAGTACCTCGGTTGTCACTGTTCTGGCCGCAATACAAACTGACAGTAATCAATCCACTAGAGGTAAATTTTATCGCATTACCAACCAGGTTCATCAGTATTTGGCGCAACCTGATCTTATCAGCCCTGACTTTCCAACGGCTATTCGGTCCAATATTGACCAAAAGAGAGAGTTTTTTTTCATCGGCCTGCGGAGAGAGTAATGCAACCACATCCTCAACAAGACAGTAGAGCTCAAACTCAGTGAGTTCTAGTGATAGCTTCCCTGCTTCGATCCTGGAAAAATCAAGGACATCACTGATCAGATCAAGAAGCTGTTCCCCGGATTTCTGTATCGTTTCTACAAGTTCTTGTTGTTGCTCACTCAAAGATGTGCGCTGCAGCAATTCGTTCATCCCCAGAACCCCGATTAAAGGGGTTCTTAGTTCGTGAGTCATTCGCGAAAGAAAACGTGATTTTGCCTCATTGGCCGTATCGGCCTGCTGCCTTGCTAGCTCAAGTTCTGTCACTGCTGTACGCAGTTCTGCGGTTCGATCGGAAACGGTCTGTTCCAGATAAGTTTGATGCTCAGCTAAATGAACTTGGTGCAGTTCAATCTGCCCCAGCATCCGGTTAAAACCATCAACCAGGGTGCCAATTTCATCGTGACCTACTTTTTCTGCCCGAATAGAATAATCTTTTGCCAGAGAAATGTCCTCCATCAAAGAGGCAAGTTGTAATAGCGGGACTGAAACTGGCTTTTGCAAGTGACCTGCAAGTAGCCAGGAGAGGAATATCAACAGCAGCAAAGCAAGAGTAATCGCGAACGCCACACCACTTAAACGACCATATAGACGACTCAAATCACTCAGAAGATAGAGCGTACCGATGTGTTTTCCGCCATAAAAAATCGGCGTAAACAAACTGAAATGCTTTTTGCTGGAAAGTTGCTGCTCCGTCGTTGAAGTTGTCCAGAAAGATTTATGCGTTTCACTGAAGTCATTCTGTAGGGATTGCAAAACGAATTGAGAGTCCTGTTGTTTCAAATATTCTGCTACCGGACGTCCTTTTCTATCAAAAACATACGCAGCGTGAATATTTTTCTGCTGAAGTAATGCTGCAAGCAGTGACTCAACCTTGGAATATTGACCCAGAACAAGAGGTTGTTGACTGTTAGCAGAAAGGGTATTAGCCAGAAGTCTGAGCTCTTGAGTCTGGGCAGCTCGAGTCACATAGATCTCTGCAACCAGAACAATACTACCGATTGTAAACAGCAAAACCGCACTGGACAACATGACAACCAGGGTCATTTTTGTTTTGATTGAAAGGTTATTGATAAATTGATTCACAAAATACCTGTCTATAGTCAGCAGAGAAACAAGATTAGCAATTCCCGACAACAAATAGAAGAAAAAGCACCCGCCTGGAAATCTTTGCTGTTGATCCTGATTGCACATTTTCTCCTTCTGCTTTAGAGTGACTCTTTTTCAGCAAAACTATATAATCTGGAGCGACAAGCATGACTAAAATCTCTCTTCCAGCAAAACATCCCGCCGGGGATCTGACCCTCCTGCGTCAAGAACATAATATTTCCCTGACAGAATATAATGCTCTGACGATTGACGAACAACTGCATCTGATTCATCAAGCACGTGGCAAACAAAAATATGACCTGCTCATCAATGCGCAACAGGTAGAAAAACTGGTTCCCCAACTCCACCCACAAGAATTGTACCTGACGATTAACGAACTTGGTGCTGAATACTCTACCGAGTTACTCATGTTGGCGACCACCGAACAGTTAACCACCCTACTCGACCTTGACTGCTGGGATGCAGACAATTTGAGCCCGGTTCTTTCGCTATATTGGCTGCAACTCCTGCTGAGTACAGGTGAGGAAAAGATCTGCCAGTTGGCTCGGCAGATGGAACCGGAAATTCTCGCCCTGTTTCTCAAGAAACATCTCACCATCATCCGGGGGCTGGAGGCTTACGACGACGACGATGCTGAAAATGCCAAGCGATTGGAGGGGATCTACGATATTGAATATTCCAGCGAAGATGCAGCAAAGACTATCGGCGCCATTCTAAAAATCTGGTCAGATCGCGAACAGGAGAGCTATCTGCTGATTATGGAAATGATCCGCAGTGAGATTCTTCCCGTCCTGGAAGAAGAAGTCTACCAGACTCGCAATAATCGCCTCCTCGACCTGGGGATTATCCCGGCCCTCGAAGCAAGAGAAATTTATAGCTACAAAGATCCTGAAACCTTCACAACGGGAGGAAAGAGTGATTTTCACCTTGAGGCAGACAACCTGCAAAATCCAGCAGCTCTCCTGACTCAAGCCGAGCCACATAACCTGCTTGCCGAAATTCTTGCAAGCGGAATTGATCATGATTTAGCTTGTGAACTGCTCTTTCTCGCCAACCGCAAAATGAGTGCAGACAATATCGATGTTGCTGAAGCTGATTCTGTTGCTGAAACATTCCAATCAACTTACGATACTCTCAATCTGGCGCTTGAATTTCTTGCTGGAACGGATCTCGATAGAGCCGATACTGTCTTTCGCAACACCTATCTGCTCAACCTGTTTCAATTAGGATACAGTCTGATTCAAAAACTCCAGATCAGGGCGAAAAATATCAGCACTGGGCAGATATATCCCTTCCTGGATTATCCCGAATTATTATTTATCGATTCATTGCAACTTATTTCGTTAGCACCAGCGCAAAAGGCTGCGGATGATAAGGAAGACAACTTGCAACCCATAACCTCAATCAAGGATCTGGAAAGGGTTGAACAGCGGTTGAAACAGATTGAATCACTGCAAGATTTATTTATCACTAAACTTCCATTCAAACTACCAACTATTGAAGCAGAAACTGAGCAATACCCTTCCCTCTCGGGAATATTTCTGACCGCAGTTGCTAATCAACTTTTAGGGAAGGGCTTTGCTCCCATTCCTCTATCCACGACAGATTTAGCTCTGTTAAAAAATGAGACTTTTAGCGACAATCAGATCAGTGCCGCTTTTCGCCGGGATATTCAGGAGTCCATGCAACAACTTGCTCCTGATTGTGATTTCTTTGTCCAATTTTGCCTGGATATCTGGACACAGATATTTCAGAATTTAGACACTTTGACCAATCAACCCCCGTTTATTGAGGTATTATTGTTAGTAGATCAATAACATCCGTCATGCTTCGATTTAATTCTCCGGGGGAATCTGTTAGCCTGGTGCTGTGTCATGGATGACGCGACACGAGTGAAGAGTTTAGCAAGCGCAACATTGATCTACGCAATGAAAACAACTTTGAATCGTAAAAAGGGTCAATCTATGTTCAAAAAAACTATTTTCCTATCACTACTCATCTTAAGTTTTTCTCTGCCGGCAATGGCAAAAAATCAATCCGGAGCCGCCAGCCTTTCCACCATGTATGGCAGGCAGCTGTTTGAAGGGAACCAATCCCTTGAAACAACCAATTTCTGGGGGATAGGGCTGGGATATAACCTGACCGCAAACTGGGCAGTAGAAGGATTTTACAGTCGAACGGAGTCAGATGCAGAAGCCCAGGACGGATCTACAACTGATACCAAGGTTGAAACTTATCATTTAGACACTCTCTACCATTTCAGACCGGACACAAAACTGGTTCCCTATGTTGTCGTTGGCTTAGGAGCCATTTATTCCTCTCCAGAGGTTGGTCCAGACAGAGATCACTTTCTATTTAACTATGGAGTTGGCATCAAGTATTTTTTTCTCGATGATTTAATTGCTCTGCGTGCCGATGTTCGGCACCTGGTTGATTTCCCTGAACCTGACAACAACCTGCAATACTCGGTTGGTTTAACCTTCCAGCTAGGCAAGTCAGCTGCAGTTAAGTAGGAACTAAAAAAAACGGGTAAAAGCGGACAAGAAGTTTAACCAGTATTGCAGTAAACTTGGGACTGTCCCCAGCACCATCGGGGACTGTCCCGAGAGTTTACGAGCCATGAAACTGTGGTCGTCCGCACCGCAAAAGCCTGGGACAGCCCCCATACGGGGGCAGTCCCGGTTTTGCTGGAAATTTCCTTATCCTAGTGCCATTTGGGAGAGTTCCTGTACCTGTAACCCTGGAGAAGTTTTTGCCGGGTAAAGAAAAATCAGAATAGTTCGCCCCGGATAGTCTTGAAGGTGTTCAAATAGAGCCGCAAAATATTGAACTTTACCCTCACGATCTAACGCCGCCAACTCCTGCTTTACCATTTTGCGTACCATTGCCGTTTCTTTCTCAGACAGATTGGTGTCAAAAAAACCAGGGGCTGAACCACCTACCACCCGCTGGTGATGGGCATAATCCCGTCCGAGTAACTCACGATAAACAGAGAGCCTAGAACCACTAAAACGGTTGCAGAGATAGGCATCGACAATCAGGTACTGATCCCGCAACGAATGGCTTTGCTGATAGAAATTTCCCTTGCGCCAGAACCGATCCAGGTCTTCGAGCAACAGTGACAACCGGGAAAAATCTTCAATTAATTGTTTAAGCAAAAATGCAAACCGTTGACTGTTGACTAACAGATCAAGCAGCCGTCCAATCCCACGCAAGCGTTCCAGATCAGAAAATGTGAGTTTTTTTGCTTGCAAAATTGTATAAGGGGGATTTGGATCAAATTTAATCCCCCAACGTTCAGCCTCTAACCGTAGCGGTGCTCCTGGCAACAACTTGACCGGTTCGATCTGCAGATGATCTGCCCCCAGAGCGGAAGTCCAGTCTATGGATTTTAAAAACTGCGGGAAATCTTCCCCCGGCAATCCGGCAATCAAATCGAGATGGAGATGGATTTTGGTGTTGGCTTGTAAAAAATGGACATTATCAGCCAGACGCTCAAGAGAAGCTTTACGACCAACATTCTGTAACGTTTCCGGGAGGGTCGATTGCACCCCAACTTCAAACTGAAAGGTCTCTTCTGGAACCTGCTTTAATAATTTCAGTGTCTCTCCATCAAGAAGATGAGCGCCTATCTCAAAATGGAAATGGCTGGAATGATTATGCTGCAGGATAAAACTGAAGATATCCCGGCTACGTTGATTGTTATAATTAAATGTCCGGTCAACAAATTTAATTTTGGCAACCCGATTGTCCATCAATATCTTTAAATCAGATTTTATTCGTTCGAGAGAAAATGATCGAACCTGCTCAGCCAACGCACTCATACAGAAGCTACAAGTGTAGGGACAACCACGGCTACTTTCGTAGTAGACCAACCCCCGCGTCAGATCGACGAGCCCGGCTGCAAATGGTGAGGGAATCTGGTCGAGAGAATCGAGCAGACTCAACCCGTTTTTTTGCGGATGTTCCGGCAACCTTAAGCCCGCTATCGGTGCCGGATTTTCTCCCCCTTGCCAAGCGGACAGAACATGTTGCAGGGGAATTTCTCCCTCCCCGCAAATCAACGCATCTATCGGGTGGCGTTCAAAAAAATCCTCCGCCTCGAATGAAATGTCCGGACCACCAAGAACTATTTGCAGTTTTGAATTTATTCGCTTTAAGCAATCAACTAACTCAAGAGTTGCAATCCGGTTCCACAGATAGACCGAAAAACAGACCACCTCAGCATCACAGGCAACAATCTGCGCCAACACAAGCTCTTTTGGTTCATTGACTGAGTATTCGCGGATCAGAATTTCCCCACATTCGTCTCTGCAATAGGCTGCAAGACAAGGCAACGCCAGACTGGCATGGATATATTTACTGTGCAGGGTGGTGAGTAAAGTTCGCATAATGGAGAGAATAGCCTATCCAAATTGCATATCCAAGCAAAGTTTATCTGCTAAATCCATCCCCAGATAAAACGAGACAAGTGTTCCGGAAGCATTGATCTGCTACGTGCCCATGAATACGAAATCAACAGGGGACGAAAACTATATTTGTAGCTGACCTTTGACAAGCAGCTATTGTACGGGCACTATGTCTAAACGACTGAGAGGAAATCTATTATGCGGGATCTATTTCCAGTGTTGATATGGAGGGAAATATCGGGCGATAACGGTTCATCGGGATCTTTGATTTGAGAGCTTTCTTCTTCTGAGTAACTTCAACCACTTCAACCTGAAATCACACGATGTCAAAAGCAGTGCTCAATTTAAACCTTCCCCCCTCCCTAACCCTCCCCCACAAGTCGGGGGGAGGGGATTTTAACTCCTTCCCCGCTTGATGGGGGAAGGTTGGGATGGGGGTGATCGCGAAGCGATATGTTTTCCTATCGTTACTCTATGAAAATTCGCCCAAGGTGCGTGACTCGCTAAACAACTAAAGCAGCAACGCTCCCCATAGTTATATACTGCCCAGCCATGAAACCAAAAACCTGTGAATAACAAATAAAAGGATTGTGTTATGAGTCAAGAAGGTACGTTCAGAAAAGTAGAAGAGTCCGCTAAAAAAATGCATGGTTCCAAAGGGCTTTTGCTGTGCGGCTATCCAGAGCCGGAACAGCAGCGATTACTTACGCTGTTAAAAGAAAGTGGATTAAGTGCTTTTCCTGTCATATTCGCAACAAATGGTGATCGCCAAAAGCCCCTTAAAGAAATTTTCGAATCCGGCCACAGGCATGGTCAAGGAGAAACTTCTGAGATGATAAGAGCTGCGGTCATGTCTGGATTCACCCATAACGAACTGCATACTTTAATGGCATCCTACCGGGATTCCGACCTTCCGCCCCAACTTTGGGCTGCACTTACACCTATATCCGAGAACTGGTCTGTCGCCGACCTGCTGAATGAACTCGCGGCAGAGCACGAGGCGGTTAGTAAGCAAAAAAGTAATCCTTGATCTCTGTTTCGGTGATCAACAATTGCAGCATGCAACATTAAGTAACCTTTGATGTTTAATATATTTGTCTGACCTATTCGGGCAACTTTGCGGCTTTACACTTTGCGGCTCTTTTTTTAACCTGATTAGCACTAATCACATTTTTCAATATGAATATGTTATCCTCCATTGGTTAAGGAGCATATCGAATAATGAGCAAACAAAAAACAATTTTAGCCCTGGTTGCCGATGAAACAGGTGAAGTATTTGAATATCCTGGATTACTGATGGCCGGGATGAACGGCATAAGTATTCGTCAACCTGAAGCAGATGAACTAATCCCGCTCCCGGAAGGAAGTCGTCTGTTTACTATTCCAGGAACTCCACCGATCGGTTTTGATCACAAGAGTGGCCAGCAAATAACGATTGATTCTCTTCCGGACAACTGGGGAGGAGGAGCAGCTCAGGCCGTTTCTGCTTTTACCACTCCGGCCTTTACCCGAACCCTGCTTCCTGCCGCTGCCTATGAGAAAAAGGATGTCGATCTGACCCTCTGGTCTTATACCGCAGTGGGATGGTGTGTTGAAGAAGAACGATTTTACGTTGCGGCGGTGCGTGTTGATCGTAACCAGCAGTGGGAACCAAAGTATTTTGATGATCGTAAACTTGAACCGCTGGTGCGTAAGCGGGTTGCTGAGCAACCGGATAATAGACTGATTAAACAACTCTCCCGCTGTGCCCTCGATTATCATTGTTTTGCCGCAAAAAACCTTTTCTTCGGCCGCTGGGAGGCTCCCCTCCCCTGTTCACCAACCTGTAACGCGCGCTGTATTGGGTGCATCTCTTTGCAGGATGAACCAACCATCTGTCAGTCCAGTCAAGATCGTTTAAATTTTGTACCAACGGTTGAAGAACTCTGTGCAGTCGCTGTTCCCCATCTCCAAAGGGCAGAAAATGCACTTGTCTCATTCGGTCAGGGATGTGAAGGTGATCCGATTCTTCAGGCTGATAGAATTGCAGAATCGGTCAGAGAAATGCGGCGACAAACCTCTCGCGGCACGATCAATTTTAACTCTAATGCCTCAATACCTGACGCTATCGACAAGCTCGCCGATGCAGGAATAGATTCAATCAGAATTTCTCTCAATTCCGTTCAGGAACGCTTCTACAATGCCTACCACAGACCGGTAAAGTATCGCTTTGAAGATGTGATTGAATCAGCACGCCGGGCAAAGCAGCATGGATTATTCACCATGATAAATTATCTGGTTTTCCCCGGCATCACAGATCGAGAAGATGAGATAGAAAAGCTGCTGGAACTGATTGACACTCTTGGAATTGATCTGATTCAGATGCGCAATCTGAGTATCGATCCAATGCTTTACTGGAAGTCAATGCAGACTGAAAGCTCAGGAATCGGGATGAAGAAGATGCTGGATCGAGTTAAAAAAGAAATCCCGCGAATTCAATACGGTTATTTTAATCGTACCAAGGATAGTTACTATCCCCCGGGATATGAAAGTGACTGGCCGTTGCCAGCTGTTTTATGATTACCAAAAGGGACAGACAATAGTAATTCCAATTCAAAATATTAACTGGCTGTTTTAATAGAGTTTTTAGCGATTTTATCGAGGAGACCATTGATAAACGAAGGAGAATCTTTTGTTCCATAACGCTTTGCAATTTCAATAGCTTCATCAAGGACAACAGGGGCTGGAATCTCTGGACGGTAAAGAAGCTCATAAGTCGCAATCCGCAAAATTGACAGATCAACTGGAGTCATACGTTCTAACGACCAGTTTTTTGCAGTCTCTGCGATATTTTTATCAATCACAGCTCTAAACTCGACAACACCATTGACAATTGACTCAGCAAATAATCGTGTAGACGTTGCCAATGGAATATCAATGACGTCTAATGTCTCACCTAATACATCATCCGCAAAACGAAAGTTGTCCAAGAGAGAAGAGACGTGCTGGTTTGATTCTATTTGATCTTTGTTAAGTCGAAGAGCAAACAACATTTTTAGCGCATATTCACGTCCGACGCGACGGTTATTCGACATCTGGTTAAACAGCTCCCAACAAATTGACCATTTCGATGGCACTCATAGCCGCCTCAACACCCTTGTTTCCAGCCTTGGTTCCAGCGCGCTCAATGGCCTGCTCAACAGAATCGGTCGTTAATACACCAAAAGCGATCGGCAGCTCTGATTGCAGCGATACCGAAGCTATCCCCTTAGTCATCTCTGAACTGATAAATTCAAAATGTGGAGTTCCACCGCGGATGACCGCACCAAGACAGATCAGTGCATCATATTTTCCTGAATTGGCCATCTTTTGAGCAACCAGTGGCAATTCAAAAGCTCCGGGAACTTTAACAATGGTTATTTGCTCACCGTCGGCTCCATGACGGGTAAGAGTATCAATCGTCCCTTCGAGCAACCGATCAGAGATAAAACTATTAAAACGACTGACGATAATACCAAAGCGATAATTTTTAGCTTCAAGTGTTCCTTCAATAATTTTCGACACAACAGCCTCCTAGAGATGTTCCAGTAAGTGCCCCATTTTTTCCTGTTTCGTTTTCAAATATTTAAGATTTGCTTGGTTGGCTGCCATTTCAATTGGCACCCGCTCAACAATTTCCAAACCATAACCTTCCAGCCCAATAATTTTTTTAGGGTTATTTGTCATCAGACGTAATTTACGTACCCCCAGGTCAGACAATATTTGTGCCCCGATACCATAATCCCGCAAATCGTCTTTGAATCCCAGAGAATGGTTTGCTTCAACTGTATCCTGTCCTTGATCCTGCAGGGAGTAAGCCTTAATTTTATTAACCAGGCCAATACCACGCCCTTCCTGACGCATATAGAGGATAACTCCAGTCCCTTCTTTCTCAATCTGCGCCATAGCTGCATGGAGTTGTTCACCGCAATCACAGCGTTGAGAACCAAAAACATCTCCGGTTAAACACTCTGAATGAACCCGCACCAGAACCGGCTCATCTGACTTTATTTCCCCCTTGATCAAAGCCATGTGCTGCGCACTATCAACATCATTCTCATAAACAATCGCAGTAAACGTCCCACCAAATGGAGTCGGGATCGAAGTTTCTGCTGCACGATGCACCAATAGTTCTTTACGCATTCGATAGGCGACAAGATCGGCAACCGAAATAATTTTCAGATCATGTTGTGCAGCAAATACCTCCAACTGCGGCATCCGAGCCATAGTACCGTCTTCATTCATGATCTCACAAATAACCCCGGCGGGCTTAAGCCCTGCCAAACGAGCCAGATCAACTGAGCCTTCAGTCTGACCGGTTCGCACCATTACGCCGCCCTTTTGAGCTCGCAAGGGAAAGACATGTCCCGGACGGGCTAAATCTCGTGCTATTGTGTCATCAGCGACAGCAACCTGAATCGTATGTGCACGATCGGCAGCAGATATCCCGGTGGTAACCCCTTTACGTGCTTCAATGGAAACAGTAAATGCAGTGCCGAAAGAAGAGCTGTTATCGGTCACCATCAGCGGCAGATCGAGTTCATCGGCACGCGCCTCAGTTAAAGAGAGACAAATCAGGCCACGTCCCTGTGTCGCCATAAAATTGATAATTTCAGGTGTCACTAACTCAGCAGCAACAACCAAATCACCCTCGTTCTCTCGATCCTCATCATCAACCAGGATGACCATTTTCCCATGGCGAATATCATCGAGAGCGGCTTCAATTTTTGCAATTGGCATAAACGTTATCCTTCTTCTTAACTGCAAGAACAAATGAGTGCGATGATCTTGCAAAAATAAATATGATTGCGCAACTATACAGGGCAATGGGCAAGTGACCGGGCGAAACTGCCCGTCCTCACCAATGTTGAGTAGCTACACGACAGCTGAGCTAATTTTGTGAGGCCAACTTATCTCACAGAAAACCATTTTTGGCAAGAAAGTCAAAATCAACTTTCTGTGCTTTTTTTGTAGTCATTTGCCCTTGTAACAAACGCTCCACATAGCGCCCAAGCAAATCTGTTTCAATGTTTACCTGTGAACCTTCACGGCAATTACTCAGTGTCGTCATCTCTAAAGAATGTGGAATGACCGCCACCGAGAACATATTTTGTTCAACCTTGTTTACGGTCAAGCTGATACCATCCACGGCAACAGAGCCCTTCTCAACCAGGTAGCGCATCACCTCCGACGGCACAGCAAATTCAAATCGGATTGAATTCTGCTCCTGATAGCGCCGGCTCACCGTTGCAACACAATCAATATGACCACTTACTAGATGCCCGCCCAGTCGATCCGCAAGGGATAAAGCCCGCTCCAGGTTGACCCGCTGATTTGCTTGCAAAGCTCCCAAGGTGGTACAATTCATTGTTTCCGGTGAGATATCGACAGTAAAATTACTTCTAGTCCACGCGGTAACAGTCAAACAGGCACCGTTGACAGCAATGCTCTCACCAAGTTGCAAGTCTGCGTCAGAAAAATGGTTGGAAATCTGCAGTTGAGCAGAATCCCCCTGGCGCTTAAGACTGTGAACTTTGCCGACGGACTGAATCAATCCAGTAAACATGGTACAACATCTCCCGTGATCAGAAAATCATCCCCTATCTGCGTATAGAGCACATCTTCAAGTTGGATAGCCTCTGCCATTTTCACACACCCCGCACCAGAAAAAATTCCAAAGGGAGAGAAGCCACCAAGTATTTTAGGGGCAACAAATACCATCAGCTGATCAAGTAGATTATGATTAAGTGCAGCTCCAGCCAAGGTCGCTCCCCCTTCAAGAAGAAGTTTCTGGACATTGCGCCGCCCCAATTCCTGCCACAGTGCGGGGAGAGGAACCTTACCAGAAGCAGCGGGAAAAATAACCACCTCTGCTCCAACATCCTCCAATAAAGAAATCATCTCCTGATCATTAGAAACTGTAGCAATCAACGTTTTTGCGTCTGATTTCTGCTTCAACATACGGCAATCAGCTTTGATCCGCAACTGACTGTCCACCACCACACGCAAAGGATCACGACCGCCTCCCTCTGGAATGCGCGTATTAAGCAATGGATCATCGTTTAATACGGTACCAACGCCAACCATGATCGCTTCGACACGATTACGCAACTGATGCACCCGCAAACGGCTCTCCTCCCCGGAAACCCAGTGAGAATCGCCCGTGGCGGTTGCCGTATTCCCATCCAGGGTCATTGCCGCTTTATAAATGGTAAAGGGTCGACCAGACGAAATATGCCGGCTAAAAGGTGCAATCAGGCGACGACACTCTCTCTCAAGAATTCCAATAACAACCTTTACCCCGGCTTGTTGTAGCTTTTTAACTCCACGTCCTGCAACCTGAGGATTTGGATCAATCACCCCAACGTAAACAGATTTAATCCCGGCAGCAATCAAAGCATCGGCACAGGGAGGGGTTTTACCATAATGAGAACAAGGCTCCAAAGTGACATAGATATCTGCCCCACGAGCTTTTTCACCTGCCTGTTGCAAAGCAAAAATTTCAGCATGTGGTTCACCTGCTTGAGGATGAAAGCCTTCCCCGACAACTCTTCCAGAGTTGACAATAACCGCGCCAACCGGTGGATTCGGGGCAGTTCTTCCCTCCCCGAGCCGAGCCAGATTCAGCGCTAACTGCATAAATTGCTGGTGTTTTAGTTCAGGCATTTCTGCATATATCGCCTCAGAGAAAAAAGCCATGCTGGAATCTTTCTGACAGAGACTCCGGCTGAAAGTGACCACCCCAACCCTCTCCCATCAAGGGAAAGAGAAGTTAATTATGAATTCTTTCTCGCTGAAGAATTAACTGGGGCATGCTGCATAACCAGATAACATCTATCAGTGGGAATTATTCAATAAATCATTCAATTCTGACATAAATTCATTGATATCCTTAAACTGCCGATAGACCGAAGCAAAACGGACGTAGGCAACCTCATCCACCTCTTGCAACGTGTCCATAACCGCTTCACCAATCAAACTTGCAGAAATCTCTTTATCACCACATTCCTGAAATCTCCGCTCCAATTGGTCGACCAGCGCTTCAATCTGCTCAACCGAGACCGGCCGTTTTTCACACGCACGTTGCATTCCCGAAATAATTTTTGAACGATCAAAGGCTTCGCGGCGGCCATCTTTTTTGATCACCCAGGGGAGAATCTCCTCAACCCGTTCATAGGTCGTGAAACGTCGCTCACAAGAAGGGCATTCACGACGCCGACGAACATTGTTACCTTCTTTTCCAAGCCGTGAATCAACGACTCTGGTATCAGCATAGCGGCAGAACGGGCAATTCATTTATTTGTATCTCCTGTATATTGATGAAATGCAATTCCTGCTTCAGTGAGCATTTCTAAAGACAGCTTATCGGGATAACCACGTCCAAATATAACCGCAACGACACCAGCATTGATCAGCATTTTACTACAGATAATACAAGGAGAGTCAGTACAATAAAGGGTTGAACCGGTAATATTTGCTCCATGCCGGGCGGCCTGAATAATAGCATTCTGTTCGGCGTGCAATCCCCGACACAATTCATGACGTTCACCCGAGGGGACATTTAACTGATCCCGCAGACACCCGGTTACATCGCAGTGAGTGATGCCACTCGGCACACCATTATAACCGGTCGCCATAATATTTCTCTCTTTAACCAGCAATGCCCCAACCTGGCGACGCAAACAGGTGGAGCGACTCGCCACCAACTGCGTAATCTGCATAAAATATTCATCCCAATCGGGGCGTTCAATCATGATGACCTACTTTAATCGATGAGCGTAGAGGGGAAAACGCTGACAAAGCTCTTTAACTTCAGCACGGATTTTCAGAAGTTCCGCCTCATTGCCAATATTCTGTAACGCACAATCAATCCAGTCAACAACCTGCAACATCTCTTTTTCTTTCAAGCCACGTGTCGTCGTTGCCGGGGTTCCAATCCGGATACCACTGGTAACAAAAGGAGACCTGGTATCAAATGGAACCGCATTTTTATTCACGGTAATACCTGCATCTTCAAGGGTTTTTTCAGCCACCTTGCCGGTAATATCTGTGCCGGTAAAATCAATCAACATCAAATGGTTATCAGTTCCACCGGACACAAGTTTATAACCTTTTGCAACCAGCCCAGCGGCTAAAGCCTGAGCATTTTTAACCACCTGCGCAGCATAATCTTTAAACTCTGGCAACAGCGCCTCTTTAAAAGCGACTGCTTTTGCCGCAATAATATGCATCAGAGGACCACCCTGAATCCCGGGAAAAATATTACTGTTGAGCTTTTTCGCCCACTCTTCGGTACAAAGGATCATCCCGCCGCGTGGTCCACGCAAAGTTTTATGCGTTGTTGTTGTTACAAATTCTGCGTATGGAACAGGATTGGAATGAACACCCGCAGCAACCAATCCGGCAATATGAGCCATATCAACCATGATCACGGCACCGACGGTGTCAGCAATCCGGCGAAAGGCGACAAAATCAATTTCGCGCGGATAGGCACTGGCGCCAACAACAATCAGCTTTGGTTGATGTTCTTTTGCCAGACGCTCAACCTCTTCATAATCAATGGTTCCGGTTTCTGCATCTAAGCCGTAGGGGATAATATTGTAAAGCTTGCCGGAAAAATTTACCGGAGATCCGTGCGTCAAATGCCCCCCATGCGCCAGATTCATCCCCAGAACTGTGTCGCCAGGCTGGCAGACAGCCATATAAACCGCCATATTTGCCTGCGAACCAGAGTGGGGTTGAACGTTGGCATGTTCCGCACCAAAAAGCTCCTTGGCACGATCTATTGCCAGCTGTTCAGCGACATCGACAAATTCACAACCGCCGTAATACCTTTTGGTCGGATACCCTTCTGCGTACTTGTTTGTCAGAACAGAACCTTGTGCCTCAAGAACAGCTTCACTAACAAAGTTTTCAGAAGCAATAAATTCCAGGTTATATTCCTGCCGCTCAGTTTCCTTCATGATAATCTGAGAAATTTCAGGATCAAAGGTTGTAAGATTCTGCGTAATCATCGGTATCCTCCCATAATAGAAACAATAAAAAACGGGGCTATTCAATCAGCCCCGTTCAGTTTAATGGTTAATAAGCCTCTGCTCAATAACTGAAATCTTATCCAATCGTTTCTGATGTCGACCCCCCTCGTACTTAGCATCATACCAGATTTCAACCAATCGTTTACCCTGATCGGGGGTTAATACCCTTCCCCCCATCACCAGGATGTTTGCATTATTGTGCTCACGAGCCATTTGTGCGGTAAAATCATCATGGACCAGGGCAGCCCGTACACCAGGAAACTTATTGGCAGATATCGACATACCTATTCCAGTACCACAAATCAAAATCCCCAATTCAGCTTCACCTGAGGAAACAGCACTAGCTACCTTTGCGGCATAATCAGGATAATCGACAGAATCAGACCCATCGGTACCGAAATCAGCGCAATCAACTCCTCTTTTCCGTAATAGCTCAAGAATGGACTTTTTTAGCTCATAACCACCGTGATCACTCCCTATAACGAGCATGACACACCTCAAATCTTACGAAAAGCAAGGGTCGCGTTCGTTCCACCAAAACCAAAAGAATTTGAAAGGACGACCTGACAATCAGCTTGACGCGCTTCATTAGGAACATAATCAAGATCGCATTCCGGGTCAGGATCCTCATAATTGATCGTCGGTGGAACAACACCATGTTTCAGCGCCAGAGCAGAATAAGCAGCTTCCATCCCACCAGCAGCACCCAAACCATGACCAGTCATACTCTTGGTAGAGCTGACCATAACTTTCTGTGCATGATCACCAAAAACTGTCTTGATCGCCATGGTTTCATACAAATCATTAAAATGGGTCGATGTCCCGTGAGCGTTGATGTAGTCTACCTGTTCTGGATTTAAACCAGCACCGCTCAGCGCCATTTTCATACAACGGGCAGCACCTTCCCCACCGGGAGCGGGCTGGGTTAAGTGAAAAGCATCACTACTGAGACCATAACCGACAATTTCACAGTAGATATCCGCACCCCGTTTTTTGGCACTTTCATACTCTTCAAGAATCAGAATGCCAGCACCCTCAGACATAATAAAACCATCGCGGTTGTTTTCAAATGGACGACTCGCCGCTTGAGGATTATCATTACGAGTAGAGAGAGCCTTCATCACATTGAAACCACCGATCCCAAGTGGAGTAATCGTTGATTCTGTACCACCAGCAAACATGGCGTCAGCATCACCACGTATAATCATGTGGTAAGCATCTCCAACGGAATGAGTTCCAGTTGCGCAAGCAGAGACCGATGCGAGATTTGGTCCTTTAGCGCCAAATTTGATCGAAATGTGTCCGGGAGCCAGATTAATGATCAGCATCGGGATAAAGAAGGGTGTGACTTTCTTGTAGCCTCGCTCAAGCATCACCGTATGGTACTTCTCAATTGCGGGTAGACCGCCCAGCCCTGAACCAACAAGAACCCCGACACGTTCGGCATTTTCATCATTAATCTCAAGTCCAGAATCTTCCAAAGCCATTGTCGCTGCAGCTAGACCATACTGAATAAAGAAATCCATTTTCTTGATCTCTTTCTTGTCAATATAATCTTCCGCATTGAAATCTTTAACTTCTCCAGCAATCTGCGTTGGCAGATCAGAAGCATCAAAACGGGTAATTGAACCTATTCCGGATTGACCACTGGTAATCGCTGACCAGTTCTTTTCTATTCCAGTTCCCAAGGGAGATACGACACCAATACCGGTGACTACGACTCTACGCATAAATAATCTCTCTTTGATAAATTACGGATGGTTTAAGTTGAACAGCAGTAAACACAACGGTGGTACCGGCTAAAAAACCGGCACCACCGAATTCAATCAGGAAGTTTTACTGATATAATCGACAGCATTTTTGACGGTCTGAATTTTCTCTGCATCTTCATCAGAGATTTCCACGTCAAATTCTTCTTCCAGAGCCATAACCAGCTCTACAGTATCCAGAGAATCCGCACCCAGATCATCCATAAATGCAGCCCCATCAGTGACCTGTTCTTCGTCGACACCCAGTTGTTCAGCAACAATTTGTTTTACTCTTTCTTCAATAGAAGCCATTTTATTTCCTCCTCTTTAAGTTATGTAGGCTATCTCATCAGCCAGTTTGTTACATGTACATTCCACCATTGACACCGATCACTTGACCGGTAATATAGCCGGTATTCTCAGATGCAAGAAAAACCACAGCATTGGCAATATCTTCCGCAGACCCAAGCCTTGCCAAAGGAATTTGGGCTGCCAGTTCCTGACGCTTTTCTTCGGGCAAAGCTTCGGTCATCGCGGTCGCAATGAATCCGGGAGCAACAGCATTTACAGTGATATTTCGCTTTGCCAGCTCACGAGCGTTTGAACGGGTCAACCCCATCAAACCAGCCTTGCTGGCACAATAATTTGCCTGACCGGCGTTTCCCATCTGTCCAACGACTGAAGCAATATTGACAATTCGACCACTGCGCTGTTTAGTCATCAGCTTGGATACAGCGCGAGTACATAAAAACGCCCCCTTGAGATTAACATCAAGAACGGCATCCCAATCTTCATCTTTCATCCTGAGAAGCAACGCATCACGGGTGATGCCAGCGTTGTTGACCAAAATATCAATCCGCCCAAATGTTTCTTTGGCAACTTGCACCATATGCTCAACATCTGTTGCGAGCGTAACATTACCCTGCACCGCTACCGCCTCACTCCCTGAAGCTTTAAGCTCAGCAACAAAATCCTCAGTTGCCTGAGAGTCAACATCCACTGCGACAATTTTAGCACCCTGAGCTGCCAGAGCTAATGAGATACTTCGCCCGATTCCACGCGAAGCACCTGTTACTAATGCAACTTTATCTTGAACCATATAATTTCTCCTTCAATTTCGCTGCTAGGCAATATATCACATTAACCTTGATCGTCTTGCAAAAAGTCATTTAATCCTAAGTAAAAAGTTTTTCTAAGCTGGTAACATCGTCAATATTCTTTTGTCTTGCTGATCGATCAATGCGCTTAATCAAACTGGAAAGAACCCGCCCCGGACCAATTTCTATGTACCTGGTAACCCCTAAATCCTTCATTTTCTGGATCGATTCCTCCCAGCGAACCGGAGCACAAACCTGTTCAACGAGTAAAGTTTTGACTTTGGCCTCTTCCTGATAAGGGACAGCTTCGACATTACTGACAACGGGACAGGTCAGCGGTGCAACATTAATCAACTCAAGCTCTGCCTGCAAACGTTGCGCAGCCTGAGCCATCAGACTCGAATGAAATGGGGCACTAACCGGTAAAAGAAGCGCACGTTTAGCACCTCGCTCCTTCGCCAGAAGAATGGCTCTCTCAACGGCAGAGGTATGTCCAGCAATGACAATCTGTCCCGGGCTATTATAATTGGCCGGAGCAACAACTTCCCCCGCTGCCACATCCTGACAAAGCTGTAAAAGCTCTTCCCTTTTTATTCCCATAATTGCTGCCATGGCTCCGGCACCAACGGGAACAGCTTCCTGCATAAAGGTGCCACGCTGCCGAACAGTTGTAACTGCTGCGGCAAAAGTAAGCGCACCCGTGGCAACCAGAGCGGAATACTCTCCGAGAGAATGTCCCGCAACAAAAGAAGGCAATAGATCGGTCTCTTCCTGAAGTACCCGTAGTGCAGCAATACTTGTTGTCAGAATCGCGGGCTGAGTATTGGCTGTCAGCTTGAGGTCAGCTTCAGATCCGGAGAAACAGAGCGTTGTGAGATCAAAACCCAGGGCATCGTTGGCTTCCTCAAACACAAGTTTTGCAACATTGAAGTTTTCAGCGAGTTTTTTCCCCATCCCTGAATATTGTGAACCCTGTCCCGGAAAAACAAATGCATCCATGTTTATTCATATCCTTCAATCAAGATCTATTGCATCTCAATAGGTAAATCGCTGGCTAAGAAAAAAGTTTGGCCTCTAAGGCATAGTCGTTTTTCAGGGGGTGAAGGCATACATAGGTATGTCGAGGCCTTGAAAAACGACTCTAATACCGCAGGGCGGACTTTTTGCGGAACCAGCAAGCTTACCAGCGTATCAACGTTGAAGCCCAGGTAAAACCGCCACCAAAAGCAGCCGAAAGAATCAGATCACCTTCTTTTAACAGGCCTTGATGATAAGCTTCATCAAGAGCGATAGGAATCGTTGCTCCCGAGGTATTACCATACTTATGGACATTGATAAAACTTTGTTCTTTGGTTAAGCCAAGACGTTTAGTTGTTGCTTCCAGGATCCTCAGGTTTGCCTGATGCGGGATAAATTGTGCAACGTCAGCGCTGGTATAGCCATTTGCAGCCAAAGCCTCTTTTGAAACCTGGGTCAAAGAACGAACCGCAACCTTAAAGACTTCATTCCCTTGCATCTTCAAAAATGGGAGTTTAGCTTCTATTCCCCCAATAGAAGCTGGATTTCTTGAGCCAAAACCGGGTTGATAGAGAAGTTCAAGATATTTTCCATCCGAATGCAGATGGCAGGATAGCACTCCGGAATCACCCTCCTGAGCTTCTAGCACTACTGCGCCAGCACCGTCTCCAAACAGGACACAGGTATTACGATCAGTCCAGTCAATAGCACGGCTGAAGGTTTCTGCCCCGATGACCAGGGCTCTTTTACCCCGCCCCGACATGAGAAAGTCATTAGCACTCGACAACGCAAAGAGGAAGCCGCTACAAGCGGCTGAAACATCGTAAGCAAAAGCTTTGTTTGCACCAAGATTAGCTTGAACAATACAAGCTGTTGCCGGCCAGGGGTAATCACCAGTGATCGTCCCCATAATAATCAAGTCGATATCGTCAGCTGCAACGCCCGCCATATCCAGGGCACGTTGTGCTGCAATCGTTGCCAGATCCGAAGTACATTGATGATCAGCAGCAATACGCCGCTCTTCAATCCCGGTTCTGGCAACAATCCAGTCATGACTGGTATCAACCATTTTTTCAAGATCGTAATTTGTCCTGATATGTTCAGGCAGATAAGACCCGGTACCGATAATCCGTGATTTCATTTTCAACTGACTCCTTTGCCAGAAACAGACAAGCTTTATTGAAAGGGTTAGATCAGGGCTGCCAATTTTTCCTCAAAGCGGATCTTTGCATATTCCTCAGCCTGGCGAATTGCAATAGTGATTGCAACCGGGTCAGAACTGCCATGACAAACAATCCCCGCGCCAGCAATACCAAGCAAAGGGGCACCACCATATTCGGCAGGATTGATTCTCTTTTTGAATGCAGAAAATGCCGGTCGACTGAAAAAAAAGCCAAGCTTAGCCAAGAAGCGCCCTTCAATTTCCTGTTTGAGCATCGTGCCGATAGCGACAGCTAACCCCTCAGAAACCTTCAACAGAACATTGCCAACAAAACCGTCACAAACAACAACATCAACCGAGCCATTGTAAACGTCACCACCTTCAACGTAGCCAAGATAATTGAGCGGTGAGTGCTTCAGCAACTGGTGTGCCTCCCGGGTCAGATCATTCCCTTTTTTTTCTTCTTCCCCATTGGAAAGCAAGCCAACCCGCGGGCGGGTTATATTGAGAAAATGTTCGACATAAAGACTGCCCATAATGGCAAACTGGTAGAGATGTGAGGCTTTACAATCGACATTCGCCCCCATATCCAGAACCATAGTCTGACCATTCAGGTTGGGCAAAAAGGTACCAATCGCCGGTCGGTCTATCCCTTTGACCCGCCCGAAAACAAACATCCCATTGGCCATAATAGCACCGGAGTTCCCAGCACTGACCACAGCTGAAGCGCCACCTTGCCTGGCAAGATCAAAAGCAACACGGATAGATGAATCTTTTTTCTTACGCAGGGCATCTGAAGGCGACTCATGCATACCAACAACTTCACTGGCATGATGGATCTCAAGATTTAAATCCTGGGTCTGATGCTTCTTGAGTTCTGTCTGTATCTGCGCAGTATCACCGACAAGAACAACCCTACAACCCCATTGTCGACACGCTGCAACAGCACCGGCAACCTCAACTGCAGGAGAATTATCCCCACCCATAGCATCAACAGCAATTTTAACCGACGTAGTCAATGTAAAGCCGAATCAGACTTCGTCACTGCTGATTATTTCTTTACCTTTATAGGTTCCACAATGTGGACAAACACGATGTGGCAATTTAGGTTCTTGACATTGAGGGCACACAGAAATGCCTGGTGCAGAAAGCGCATGATGAGAACGACGCATATTTTTTTTAGATTTAGAAGTTTTCTTCTTTGGTACTGCCATTTCACTATCTCCTTGCAATTAAACAAATAATTTTGTTCAAGATTGTTGTTAGCTGTCTGTTGCTGGCCTAAATGAATTATTCAGGGGTTAAAATCAATACCAGACAATGCTGTAAACTTATTATTAAATGGTTTTTTGACACAATCGCACTTTTCACTATTTAAATTCACACCACACTCTGGACAAAGCCCCTGACAAGACACTGTGCAAAGAGGGTTGATTGGAATCGTCATAAAAAGCTGTTCCTGTAAAGGTTCTTGTAATTCCAGAAGGTCATCTTCATAAATAATCAGACCCAACTCTTCCGCTTCAAGCTCAACCTCTTCTGTCACCTCTTTCTCATTACCAAGGGGCGAAAAGGTGAGGACAAAAGATTCAGATAATGACTGTTTGAAATACTGCAAACAGCGACCACACTGCAATGTAACAACAGCATCCAAATGACCGTCAACTTCAACAAACTGACCGGTTCGCTGTAAACGGAGTTGAAAAGATAATGGCTCGCTAAATTCAGGCCCGCCCGCTTCAACCATGGCAGCCAAATCAGGGAATTCAGATAAAGAGCAAGTGTACTCTTGCTCCAGCACTCCCCCTTTGATATCTTTCAGCTCAAGACGCACTGTGTCACCACCAAGACAAAAGATACAGTATAGAGAGAGACAAAACCATGTCAAGTCAAAAGGTTAGCTTTACAACTGTTCAGAATCGCGCATTTTTTAGCTCATCCGGCATCGATTTGCAAGGTTTTTTTCTATATCCATCCCACACTGGTCATTAATATCAGAAAAGACACTTTTTTAATCAGAGACTACTGGCCTGTTGCAAAACTCGTCATTCTCGCGAAAACGGCGATCCAGTTTTTGACGAACCCGGGAAACCTCTGGATTCCCGCCTGTGCGGGAATGACGGTCATTGGACGTTAAAAATTAACTATGAGCACTTTTTACAAGGGAAATAATGAAAAAGGATAAAAAAATCGAAGAAATTCTCAAGTTGATCAAGATAATGGAAAAATTACGTTCTCCAACGGGGTGTCCTTGGGATCAGAAACAAACAGCAGAGACGTTAAAACCCCATATACTTGAAGAAGCTTACGAACTGATCGAAGCCATTGATAGCGGAGATATTACAGAAATCCGTGACGAACTGGGAGACCTACTGCTGCAAGTTGTTTTTATCGCCCAAATTTTCAGTGAACAAAGAAAGTTTGATTTGACCGATGTTGCTGCCTCAATCAATCAAAAATTGATTCGCAGGCATCCGCATGTCTTTGCCGGTGAAAGTCGTGATGGACATGCCCAACGCTGGGAAGAAATCAAGCAGCAAGAACGTCTAACACAAGGAAAAGGGAACAGATTGGCAGACCGCATCCCCGTCAACCTTCCAGCACTGAAACAAGCAACCAAGGTTGCAAAAAAAATGGGGAAAGAAAACCCAACGACACAAATTAATCAGCTCCGGAAATATTTTTCTGACCTCTCTCAACTTATTGAAAAGCCGGCTACGACTCAAGATGACATTGAACTGACTCTCGGAAGAATATTTTTTGGCACAACTCAGCTAGCTAATTCTCTACAAATAGATGCTGAAGATTTATTGCGTCAAAAAACCATTCAGGTGATGACAAAAATAGACATTTAAAAGAATCCTTTTCGGGTCATGAATTGCAAAGTTCGTGAAAAATAATAGTTTTTATAAACCATCAACGCAGACTGTGGAAAATCTGGTGATAAAGCTGTTGAAAATGCCAACAGGACACGGGAGGAAGCCCACATCATCAATTTGCCTATTTTTTAACCAGTTTATTTTTGTCGTGTTTTCAGTAACTTAGGAGATATTTTAGCTTAATACTGAAATTACCATATAACTCTTATAAATAATTTACTATTTCTTATGAAAGGACAACCAGATGTTCATAAAACTCCTCATAGTATTCACAATAGTGCCAGTAATTGAGCTCTATGTATTAATTGAGGCGGGTCGACAAATTGGTGTTGGTGCAACAATTTTAATGGTTTTTTTAACTGGAATTGCTGGTGCTTATCTGGCAAGAAGTCAGGGATTTAATTTAATCAATCGAATTCAAATGGAGCTAAACCAGGGACGGATTCCAGCCGAAGAGATGATGGATGGAGCCATGATTCTAGCCGGGGGGCTATTACTGTTAACTCCTGGTTTCTGTACCGACCTGTTCGGATTCTGTCTTCTGACCCCAGTGACCAGACAGTTTTTTAAGGTCTGGTTAAAAAAATGGCTGGATCTTAAAATTAAGCGGGGAGAGATCAATTTTCGTCAGTTTTGATTTTAATGTTTCTGTTCACACAACAAAAACTAAGTAGCATAATCAGGCAACAACTTATGGAACTTCGACAATGACTCTGTGCCAAACGTCAGCTCCATCGCCTCACGGATATCCGAATTATCAGTTGCGACATACCTTTCCACTCCGTTCCATCTATTGACATGGCTTTAAAATGTGTATAATTTATAAAGATATACACACTGCACGTTTTCCAAGGAGCCTGAGATGAGAACAAATATTGTCGTTGATGACGATCTGATGGCTGAAGCAATGAAAGTAAGTGATATAAAGACAAAAAAAGGTGTTGTCGATCAAGCACTCAATCTCCTCGTACAAGTCAAAAAACAGGAGAAGATTCGCCTTTTGCGAGGCAAACTACACTGGGAAGGCAACCTGGAAAAAATGAGGACTGACCGATGATCCTGGTCGACTCCTCGGTGTGGATAAACTATTTCAACGGTAAAATAACATGGCAAACTGACATTCTTGATCAAATGCTGCAACAAATCCCCATATATTCGGGGGATTTAATTCTCACGGAAGTACTACAGGGATTTCGAAAGGATAGTGAATTTAAAAAAGCAAAGGAAGTTATGAGTATACTGCCCGGTAAAGAAATCGGCGGTTACGATATAGCCATTCAAAGTGCCAAAAATTACAGAACATTGCGCAAAAAAGGAATTACAGTTCGAAAAACCATAGACATCATCATCGGAACGTTCTGTATTGCTAAAGATATCCCTTTATTACATGACGACAAAGATTTTTATCCGATGAAGGAACACCTCTCGCTGAGGACCATCGACCTGAAGCAGTAGGGCTTTCGGTACTGTTCTTTTAAGTAAAAACGAGATCACATCAATCTCGCCCCCTATTTTTTAGCAACTGCCACCCTTGCCGAATTTCATCAACCCTAAACAGGTAGCAACAGCCCAGATAGATCAGAGCGCCGACAAAGACAGCAGCAGACAACACCAGGGATTTGTTCAACAGCAAACCATCCTGCAGCCAATTCACAGTATTCAGCAGGAAAGAAACACCTAATGCCATCAACAGACAGGCGGGGATTGCTTTTAAAATCGGGGTATAGAGAGATCCCTTTAAAAAGGTGCCAACCTTCCGCTGCAACAGTAAGAGCAACATAAAGGCATTAAACATCGAAGCCACAGTCAAGGCGATAGCTAGCCCGATAAACCCATAAAACTGCATTAAAAACAGCCCTAAAACCAGATTGACCAGCAGCGTCCAGAAGGAAATAACAACTGGAGTTCTGGTATCTTTCAGAGCATAAAAAGTTTGCGCAGCAATTCGACTGTAGCCAACAAATATTAATCCCGGGGCATAACAGATCAATGCCAATGCGGTATTTTTCAGGGCTACCAGATCAAATTCACCGCCGAGAAAAAACAGTGAATAGATCGGTTTGGCGCAAACAATAAGCCCCACCATGGCAGGAAGGGTAAATAATGTAATCAGGGTCATGGCAAAAGCTAACGACTGCTGCAGCCCTTCTTGATCATCCTCAGCAACCTGACGACTCATCATTGGCAAAGCTGCCTGGGCGAGGGAAACAATAAAAATTCCCTGTGGAAATTCGAATAATCTCTGACCATAATAAAGATACGATACGCTTCCCTCAGGAAGAAATGAGGCCAGCAAGCGGGTCACAATGATGTTGATTTGATAAATAGCAACACCCGCGATTCCTGGTAACATGAGGGTCATAATCCTACGTAAATATGGATCACCCCGAAATTTAAAATTGAGCCTTAAACGAATTTGATAACGGAATAAAACCGGAAACTGCATCAGGAGTTGCACAATACCGCCCAGCAACACCCCAATTGCGAGGGCATAAATCGGTTGCTCAAACAGATGCCCAATCGTCAGAGCACTAAGGATCATTGCCAGATTTAAAAATAAGGGAGAAAGAGACGGGACAAAAAAATGACCACGGACGTTTAAAATACCGGTCAGTAAAGCCAACATTGACACCAGACCAATATAGGGGAACATGATCTGGTTCAGCTGATTTGTCAGTTGTAATTTTCCGGCAACCGAACCAAAGCCATAACCGATCCCCTGAACAATCCAGGGTGAAAGTAAAATGCCCAGGGTCACAACCACCAGCATGATCAGCAACAGTAAACTGACACACCGATCAGCTAACTGCTGAGCTTCTTTTTCGCCACGCTGATGAAAAACCTCTGCATATGTTGGGACAAAAGCAGCGGTCAACGACCCCTCACCAAAAAAACGCCGCAACAGATTCGGGATAGTAAAGGCCATAAAAAAGGCATCGGTCATCATTCCGGCGCCAAACAGTCGCGCGACAACAACATCGCGAACCAGACCAGCGATTCGACTGAGCGAGGTTGCCGAAGCCATTACCATGGTTGCAGCCGCTATTTTTTTCTTCTCAGGCATTTAAATATTTTAATCCTTAGTGAACAGCCATAACAGATTGAATATGCAAGTTATTTTCGATATGATTATTACTTTCTAACTTGACAGGAGAAAGACTAACTATTATTATCCCGGCACTTTTGAAATCAAAATATTATCCATCAACAAGGAGAACAATTCGTGGCTAATCATAAATCAGCAGTAAAACGTAATCGTCAAAATGCAGTAAAAAAAGCCCGCAATGCCCATATCCGGTCAACCATGCGCAACTTGGTCAAGCAGGTTCGTGAAGCGGTTATTGCAGAAGATAAAGAGGCAGCACAAGCGGCTCTTGCAAAAGCTATCCCCTATATTGACAGAACCGCAACCAGAGGGGTGATCCATAAAGCGACTGCCAGCCGTAAAATCTCCCGGTTGAATAAGCTGTTCAATACACTTTCTTAGGTAAGTTTATTTTGAGTTTTAAAATGGGGCTGATTCTTCAGCCCCATTTTACTTTAAGTATTCTTTCTGACTAAGCGTAATATCAAATTATCCAGTAAAGCTCCGGCATCAGCGCCACTCGACTTCATCGCAAGATCCGTTTCTAAAAACAACTCAAAGGCACGGAGAAAATCTTTACGCGAAAATTTCTTCCCCTGGCGGATTAAGCCATCAACAACAAAAGGTGGAACCCCGGCAACTTTTGCGATCTCATGTGCAGATCGGTTTTGAACCTGTAACTCGCGCACCTTCCAGAGGCGACGAAAATGCAGAACCAGCAGTGAAAGAATTTTCAGCGGTGCTTCTCCTGCAGCGCTGAGCCGCATAATCAATGTTAACGCCTTTGCAGTATCTCCCCGACCAACAGCATTTCCCAATTCAAAAATGTTTTCTGCCCGGCCTCGTGAAATAACTGCCTGAACATCGACAATATCAATGAGAGTCGCATCGCCAATATAAGTTAATAATTTATTCAGTTCTGCATGAATTTCATGAAGATTTCCACCCACCATTGAACAAAAAAGATCGATGGCATCAGCAGAGATTTTTATATCCTGCCGGTTGAGAGAATTACGAATATATTGAGGAATTTCTCTATCGGAGAGGGGTTTGAATTCAACTAAATCGCCATATTTTTTAAATTGTTGAAAAAACTTGCGGCGACTATCAATTTTGTCGGCGATAAACAGCAGGCAGGTTTCTGGAACCGGATCTTGTAGATAGGGGAGTAATTTTTCTAACTCAGCAGCCGGTAACTGGTGCGCATCCTTAACCGTCACCAGCCTTTTCTCGGCAAAAACGGGATAGGTCATTGCAGCTTCAAGAATTTGTTCCGCTGCCGCCTCTTTACCGTAAAATTGATTATCATTAAAATCATCCTTATCATTTGGCAAAACAGCGCGCCGAACTGTGCGTGCCACTTGTTGGATAAGATAAGGTTCCTGTCCATAGAGGAAAAGAAGTGTTGGCACTTGCTTCGAACGCAACTTACGATACAGATCGTCAGCATTCATTGCTCAAAAATCATCCAACAGTTGATAGAGAATTTCCTCTGCCAGGCGCAAAGTGATCTCATCTATGGCCTGCTGCTCCAGATCTTCCTGAAGATTTTTATCATCGCTGGCACTATATTCATTGCTCCAGCTCACCGTACTCTGCCAAAAAGATCGTTCTGTGTCAGCGCGCTGTAGGCTCACATCAACCACCATGGTCGAGCGATACTCACTAATATCATCGTTGCTGTTGTAAGAAACAGCCCGGGTTTTATATTCCCGGATAGTGCCTGACAAAACAGCCTCTGCATTTTCTGACTTTTCAACTTGAGAGATCTTACTGTTGCGAGAAAAAACCTCGCTGACCCGACTGGTCATCTTATTCTCAAGTTGTGGTTCCGCCGTTTTGTTGATAAACAGCGGAATATACAGCTTTTCAACCCCTTCAGGTAAAGCACCTGATTGCCCGGGGAAGTGATAACCACACCCAAGCAGACTGCTGATGAATACGAAAACCAGGAGAAATCGCATCAAGACACCACGATGTTGATTAAACGCCCAGGAACGACAACAACTTTACGCACCTGCTTTCCTTCAATAAAACGTTGCACATTCTGCTCAGCAAGAGCCGCTGTTTCAATTAACTGCTTATCTGCGTCAACCGCGACCGTCACCTTGCTCCGAACTTTTCCATTCACCTGGACGACCAACGTAATCTCATCAGCAACCAGCGCCGATTCGTCCCACACAGGCCAACCAGAAGTTTCAACACCCTCCTGATGCCCCAGCAATTGCCAGAGTTCCTCGCAAATATGCGGCACAAACGGATTCAACAGGCAAACAACTGCTTCCAGCGCTTCACGCAACACCTCAGGATGTTCCTGTCGGGATTTAAATGCATAGATAGCGTTAACCAGCTCCATGACAGCAGCAATGGCAGTATTAAAATGAAACCGATCATCCACATCTTCACTGACTTTTTTGATGGTCTGATGAGTTTTGCGCCGTAGATCTGCCGCCTCACCTGAAACAGGAGCAGGGAGACCAGCTCCAGTTATCAGTTCCAGATTCTCATTAACAGCTCTCCAGACCCGACCGAGAAAACGGTAACACCCCTCAACCCCCTGTTCGTTCCATTCCAGATCTTTTTCAGGTGGCGCGGCAAACAAAGAAAATAATCTCGCAGTGTCCGCACCATATTGATCAATCAGTTGATTTGGATCGACAACATTTTTTTTCGACTTACTCATTTTTTCAGTGCGACCCAGCGCAACAGTTTGACCGCAAAGAGTACATTTGCCAGCAACCACCTGCTCTGGATATAACCAGCCATGCTCCGGGCAACGCTGGGTTTCCTTGCAAACCATCCCCTGAGTCAGCAGTTTGGTAAACGGTTCATCAACATCCAGCATCCCCAGATCACGTAATATTTTGGTATAAAAGCGTGCATAGAGCAAATGCATCACCGCATGTTCAATACCGCCAATGTACTGGTCGACAGGCAGCCAATAATTTGCAACCTCTTTATCCAAGGGACCACCGATATAGTCGGGGCAAGTATAACGGGCAAAATACCAGGAACTTTCAACAAAAGTGTCAAAAGTATCACTCTCACGCTTTGCCGGCTTGCCACATTTTGGACAGTTGACGTTCAAAAACTCCTGGTGCCGAGCCAGAGGGGATCCTCCCTCGCCAGTCAACTTGACATCGGTGGGCAATACCACCGGCAAATCCTCTTCAGGAACAGGAACAGCTCCGCAGCTGGCACAATAAATAATTGGAATTGGCGTTCCCCAATAACGCTGCCGGGAGACACCCCAATCGCGCAAACGATAATTGACGGTTTTGCGTCCTTCACCACACTCATCCAGAAAAGCGGCGATCTGCTCTTTTGCTGCTTCATTATCGACACCATTAAATTGACCGGAATTCGTCAGTAGTCCAGAATCGGTATAAGCCTCCGTCAACCGTTCGGTCGCCAGTTCTTCGCCCTCTGGTTGAATAACCACCCGGATTGGCAACTGGTATTTTTTTGCAAATTCAAAATCACGTTGATCATGGGCAGGAACGGCCATAACAGCACCTGTGCCATACCCCATCAGGACAAAATTGGCGAGAAAAATTGGAATTTTTTCACCATTGAGAGGATGAATACAATATGAACCGGTAAATATTCCGATTTTTTCCAGGTCGCCACTGGTTCGAGCACTTTTTTCCTGCCGTTCTACTGTCGCAATAAATTCATTGACCTCTGCCTCCTGCTCGGCAGTAACCAATGTTTTTACCAGAGGGTGTTCCGGAGCCAGGCTCATAAATGTTGCACCGAACAAAGTATCGGGACGGGTGGTAAAGACTTTGACCTTTTCACTGTGGTCTGCAACCGCAAATTCAATTTCACAACCGTAGCTCTTACCAATCCAGTTGCGTTGCATTGACAGAACCCGCTCAGGCCAACCGGGGAGTTTATCAGTCCATTCAAGCAGCTCATCGGCATAATCGGTAATTTTAAAGAACCACTGTTCCAGTTCTTTGGGCTGAACCAGATTATGACAGCGCCAACAACAACCATCCTCGACCTGCTCATTGGCAAGCACGGTTTGACAGTCCTCACACCAATTAACCGAAGAACCCTTTTTATAGGCCAGTCCTTTTTCAAACATCTGCAGAAAAACCAGTTGCTCCCAGCGATAATAATCAGCATCACAGGTAGCAAATTCACGCTTCCAATCGTAAGAGAGACCTATTTTCTTCAATTGGTGCCGCATACTCTCAATATTTTCATAGGTCCACTTTGCCGGGTGAATGCCATGCTCAATCGCAGCATTCTCAGCCGGCATACCAAAAGCATCCCAGCCCATCGGATGAAGAACATTAAACCCCTGCATCCGCTTAAAACGTGCAACAACGTCCCCAATCGCATAGTTACGAACGTGCCCCATATGGATACGACCGGAGGGATAGGGAAACATTTCCAGCAGGTAATATTTTTCTTTTTCAGTATCTACAGAAGCAGCAAAAGGTTGTTTTTCCTGCCAAAGTTTCTGCCACTTGGCTTCAATCTCTTTAGGATTATACAGATTATCCATAATTCCTCCGCAACGGCAGGATCACCGTCACAATCAAAATCGAGTATATACACAAATACCGGCCAAAGCCGGTATCGTTACAAACAAAGTATCGAGGAAATAAACATTCCTCTATATTTTACTGTTCCGACGACCGAACAGCAACACTATGACTTACCAGATTATTTAGCCCGATAAGTGATACGGCCACGGGTCAGATCATAGGGAGACAGTTCCACTGTTACGCGATCACCAGGGAGAATCCGAATATAATATTTACGCATTTTCCCAGAGATGTGTGCCAAAACGACGTGGTCGTTATCCAGTTTAACTCGAAACATGGCATTTGGTAACGGCTCTACGACTGTTCCCTCAACTTCTATTGCTTCTTCTTTTGCCAACTGCGCCTCCTGAATATAATAATTAACTTCCAACTAAATTACAGTGAATTCTTATGCCACGTTCACACGGGTCTGTCAAGTATAAGCACAGCCTCTTCGGTCACGCCCTGTCTCTGGATCGAGAAGGTTACGGACAACGGTGATAAGGTGAGCCGTTTGAAGCGGCTTGGTAATATATTCGTTGGCTCCGATCCCGAGGGCACGTTCCCGGGTCACTGTTGCCCCCTCGGTTGTCACGACAATAATTGGCAGGTTCTTGTAGTTAACATCACTACGAACGAGGCCAACTAGCTTCAAACCATCCATCATCGGCATATGAATATCGGTCAACAGTAAGTCATATTTTTTAGCAGATAGTTGTTTCAGCGCAGCAACTCCATCGCCGGCTTCATCAATTTGTAAACCAGGAAGTCGTTGTAAGGCAAAAACAATAAACTGCCTCATCGTTGGTGAGTCATCAACCACCAGAACCTTAGCGGCGTACATATCTTTTCTAACTCCACTATGCTAAAAAAATATAAAGCATCAATTGATGAGGCGGTTTTTTGTCAATTTCGGGACAATAGCTTTTCAATCGTTGCCATAACCACCGCAGACTTAAACGGCTTGGTTATATATTGATCAGCACCAACTTCCTCTCCACGGGATATATCTTCAGGGGTCTTCTTTGCAGTCAAAAGAATAATTGGAATATGTCGGGTTTCCGGGCTTTTTTTGAGTTGTTCACAAACTTCGAAACCATCTAATTCAGGGAGCATGATATCCAGCAAGATCAAATCGGGAGCCTCAGCGGCTACAGCTTCAAGAGCAGCCAGCCCGGTTGTTGCCCCCTGAACCAGATAACCTTTGGTCGTCAGCAGAATACTTTCCAACTTCAGCAAACTTTCCTCATCTTCAACTATGAGAATCTTTTTTTGCATATGCCCAGCCTCCAAGTAGCAAGATATCTGATTTAATTACCTGATTAGCACTATTCCTCTGCTGGATGAAGTTCCCTGTTCCCATCAATAGGAAAAAAGGAATATTCCATAATCTCGTCATCTCAGCAGAAGATTAGCTAGAATTGTTTAAATTATAACAAAAAATGATCCAGAATAGTTATTTAAACTCAATTGCTACTCCCCAAAGCTTGTTCCATCGCCAGACCTGCCTGGGAAAGAAAAACTTCAAAAGCGTTTACCGCATGAATTGGCTGATTAGCAGCGAAATTATCCCCATACAAAAGAGCAACGACTTGACCATCACTGACCAATGGCCCCAGGAAAACCTCTTCAGGGACTCCATTTAGAAAAACTTTCAGATTTTCTTCTACAACCGTTTTATTGAGTGGAGAGCGGACAGCAACCTTATCTTTAAGAACCTGGGCAAACAATGATCCAGGATCGACCGACAAGGTCATTTTACGAACCATCTCATCTGCAGCAACGCTGAGACCAGACAACCCGAACTGCCCCAACCCAACCAGATGATTTCCCCTGACATCAAAGATAATGGCTCGATCCATAATCTCACTGGCATAGCGAAGAATTAGAAGAATAATTCCACCACCAAGTTCGGGATGTTCCAGTTCCGCCAACATTCCCCGAAGAAGTTCTAATCCATGTTGACTTTGCTGATTTTCCAGCTCAGTCAATTCAAGATCAATTGTGGCATCATCAAGAGCATCCTCAGAGCCCAGTTCAGCGATTTTGCCCCCCTTAACAACCAGGCGCTGCGAGCTAAGCCCCTGTTTCAACATAAAATCAAGAGGATTCAGAATGGCACTACCAAACGCTTTTATCTCTTCCAGACGAAAAGTAAAATAACCTTCAGTCCAAGAAAAAAAACTAAAAATAATTTTTTCGATCTGGGCAGCAACAACCAACTCGACTTCACTGGGTACAATCTGAAATTTGTCAATTAAAATTGCACCCAACGGTTGATGGGAACGCAGGTTCTGTTGATATCTTAATGCCTCATCAACCTGATCCTCGGTGACAATATTATTCCGGCGCAAAAGTTGTCCCAGGGTTTCCGGGAATAAGCTGGAAGAAGCACGGACGACCTGACCGTCAATAAAACAAACCAACCCTTCCCCCTGCCGACCTTTTAGTGTCAGGGTTCCCGATTTTTTACTCAAGCTGAGTATTTGCAGAATATCGCGTATCCCTAAATCTTCCAGATAACCTTCAAGTGCCATAATGGTAATCGTCCTGCCTTAGTTTTTCACGATCGATACTCTTCCCCTCGTCTGTTCTGAGGGAAGCACCCCCATAAACAAAAGTCCGATACTTGGATAATTGTTAGTTTTCATATTTTTTTGCAGCACCGAAAAGACCACCAAGGATAATTCGCCTGTCCCGAATGCCGCTAGTCCCGAATGCCGCTAGCCAGCAGAACTTATCAGATTTCAACCCTCCCGAATATACCCCTTGTTTAGCCGCCCTACCCCAAAATATTCAAACCCTTCACTACGAACATAATGGGGATCATACTGGTTGCGCCCGTCAAAAATAATTTTGTGCTTCATAGCGCGCGCCATTGCGGCAAGATCCGGATTGCGGAAAGGTTTCCATTCTGTGACCAGCAGCAAAGCATCAACCCCCTGCACCGCTTCGTACTGATTAGCAACTAATTTAATCGCCCCAGAGTCAAACCAGTCAGCAGGAAGTTCTTTTTGTGCCTCTTCCATCGCAATCGGGTCATAAACGAATGCCTTGGCACCCGCGGCAATCAAGTCTTCCAACAATGTTTTGGCCGGCGCCTCCCGCATATCATCGGTACCAGGTTTAAAAGACAATCCCCAAACTCCAAATATCAAACCAGACAAATCAGCACCAAAGCGTTGATTTAAATGCCGGGAAAACCAATGTTTTTGTTCCTGATTACGTTTCTCGACTGAGAGAAGAACCTCAGATTTAAAATCAACCTTTTCAGCCATCCGGATAAGAGCTTGAACATCTTTAGGAAAACAAGAACCACCATAACCGCAACCGGGATATATAAACGAAAAACCAATCCGGTCATCAGAACCAATTCCACGCCGCACATTTTCAACATCGACATCCATCAATTCACAAAGATTTGAAATTTCATTAATAAACGATATTTTAGTCGCTAACATTGAATTGGCAGCGTATTTGGTCATTTCGGCATCCCGCACACCCATAAAAATAGTCCGCTCATGGTTACGGTTAAACGGGGCATACAGTTGCCGCATCAAATCTTTAGCTCGTTCACTTTCAGTCCCAATAACCACTCGATCTGGTTTCATGAAATCGTCAATTGCCGCCCCCTCTTTTAAAAATTCTGGATTACTAACAACGTCGAAATCAATTGTGACTTTTCGCTTATCCAACTCCTCCTGAATCGCATGACGAACCAGATCAGCCGTACCAACTGGCACTGTTGATTTATCTACAATAATGGCATAATCGGTCAGCAACCGACCAATCTCCCGAGCAACGGCCAGAACATACTGCAAATCAGCAGAGCCATCTTCGCCTGGAGGAGTACCAACAGCGATAAAGAAGATCTTTGATATTTTTGCAGCTTCAGCCAGATTGGTGGTAAAATGGAGTCTCTCTTCAGAAAAATTGCGTTGTACCAACGCCTCAAGACCAGGCTCATAAATTGGTAATTGCCCTAATTTGAGACCGTCAATTTTAGCTTGATCAATATCGATGCAGTTAACACTGTTCCCCATTTCAGCAAAACAAGCACCACTGACCAAACCGACGTATCCTGTTCCAATAATTGTTAAATTCATCGTAACTCCCCTAAAATAATTCGCTGATAAACAACAAAATCTTATAAATTAAGACCAACAACCTTTCACCGGTTAAATCATTTTATTTTATTCTGGTCTTCTCCGCAATCGCCGCGTGCTCTGTGAGAGGCAGATTTTTTGAATTTAATAAAAGTAAACACCTGCCCTCCACAATTTTCCACAACCTATCTCTCGCCCGTTCGCCTTGCACTCTCGTGGCGCAGGGGGCGCAGAAGAAACCTTTTGAAGCAAGACAAATAATCCTTTTGGGGTTGAAGCAATAAGACCCTGATCCTGATTTTGATCTTCTCCACGATCTCCGCGTGCTCTGCGAGAGACAGATTTTCAATCACAAAGCGCCTGTCCAACTATCTTGAAACACGAGGATCACTTCAGACTCATTTCATTTTGGAAAGGGGAAGAGACTGCAAGGAAGGGGCCGCAGCTTGACCGTAGCGTACGATCGATTACAATTACGCAGTACGCATCATGAGATCACCGGGGTAAGGCTTCACGTATTGCCGGATAAAAATCACGAATAAATTTTTCCCCAACCTCAGATGCCTTGTCAACACCGTCTGTTGCCATGACTGACAACCGGATAAAAGCTGAATCACGCCGGTTACTTAAAACTAAATCTTTAACCATCGCAAGTTTCAGCGCATATTCATTCGTTAGGATCTGGTCACGAACCTGAAACCAATAAAGAAACAATTGCTTTTCAGTATCTTTCTGATAAATCGCACTAACATAAGGAACATCTACACCATTCACCGTCACATGACGAACTTTTTCACTCAAACGATTCCAGCCACTCCCCGGCAGACATTGCTTAGGAGAATGGATCGGGCCACTCTCTGGGCCACCATTGTGAAAACCGATATACAATGAAAGCCGTCGTCCTTGCGAGTCTTCATAGGTTCGTGATAGATAATCGGTCGGCAACAATACTGCCAGTACCCGTTCATCAAAACGCGCCTGCCCCGTCATCTTCCAATCTCCAGATCGGTGTGGAAATGAAGCTAACGGTTGATTGATCGGGACATCTGCCTCAGAGCGCGTATAAACATACACTGCAGCAACCCCCAAAAGAATAAACAGAAGATAAAAACGCCAAGCTTTAATCATGCCCAAACCTTCCGCAATAATCCGCTGCAAGCAAAAAGTAATACCATCGCAAGGACAAACACTCCCATTCCGGCAAACTCATGAAAAAAACCTTCAGCAGCAGCGGCACCATAGTATTGCGCTAAAAAACCAGTCCCAATAACTCGAATCATATTTGTTGCAATGGCAATCGGAATTGTCAACAACACCAGCACCACCCTGCGGGAGATTTTATCCTGTGACACAACCGCCAAAGCAACACCCAGCGCCAATAGCGACACCAACGAACGCAACCCGCTACAAGCATCAGCAACCTCAAGTGTTATTTGGGGAAACATGATAATATTACCTTCACGCAAGACAACGACACCCATCAGTTTGAGCGCAATAACCGAAAATTTGGCAACAAATAACTTTAGAGGGAATGCCATCGCATCGTAAACAATATACGGAAGGGGTATCATGAAAAATAGAAACCCGATGGGCAGCGCCAGCGATTTAAACCATTGCCAGCCAAGTAGAAACAGGACAATTCCGGCAAGAAGAAAAACAAACGAAGTGCGCTTTGAAAAATACTCCTGAGCAGCAATACCAGCAAACAAAACAAGGATTGCAAAAATAACCAGAACAAGCCCACTATTCGCCGGTTTAATGGGAAGCTCTTCCAGCCTGTCCCGCTGTTGCCAAACAAAATAGCCGGAAATAATCGGCACAAGAAAACCATGAGAATAGTTTGGATCATTCATCCAGTCGTGGTAAAGGTGTTGAAAAATCCCCGCATAAATCCCGGCAATAATGGTCAGCAAGAGAGCAAACAGGGCATATTGATATTTAGATAACTGATGAATTGTCATGGGTTCATCTTTCTCTTTCTGGAACTATTTTAACCGACCAGCACCATAAGTACACAAATAAATACCTCACGGCGAATATAAATTGGGGGCATACTGATTACGACCAGCAAAAATAATTTTCTGGTGCATTGAGCGTCTCATCGCCGCAAGATCAGGATTTCTGAATAGCGTCCACTCAGTCACCAGCAACAAGGCATCTACATTTTGCAAAGCTTCATATTATTTTGAGACAAGCTAAATTCATTCCGATACTCCTCAAACGCAAATAAAAATGGCAGGAAAGGACATCCTCTCCTGCCATTACCTGTGAAAAAGACCTGAGTCGCTTATTTCGTTTTTTTCGACTTTTTGGATGTTACGGTAATTTGATTGCGCATCTTTGACAACGTTTTATCACCGATCCCTTTGACGTTTGCCAATTCGTCCACCGAAGAGAATTTGTGCTTTTTTCGGTATTCAACAATCTTTTCAGCCGTTTTAGGCCCAATTCCCTTAAGTTCAACCAGCTGTGCAGCTGTCGCGGTATTGATGTTAATTTTCCCGGCAGCAAATGACGGTTGATAAGCGAAAACCATCGCAACAACCAGAAGACTACATAAAAGAAACTTTTTGATATTCTTCATTAAACCTCCTCCTATCTTCTGCTTTTGTGTTTAAACATACAGAGTGGATTACCTGAGATAGGCCCCCTCCACAGGACGTTCAAGATGAACGCTTTCAAATAGTATATATCACGTACAAGAATGTCAAATTAAAAAATGGGATTATGGTAGATAGAGGACTAAGAATGATAAAGTGCCTGTCCTTTTATATTCCTTGCAGCATACAAAGCCTTATGCTCTCACGATTGACAAGAGTCGATGCAATTCACACTTGGAGCGTTCAATGAACATTGACATACAAGAGATGACAGCGGCAGAAAAATTCAAAACTATGGAATTACTTTGGGATGATATCTGTCACGACATGACAAACATTCCATCTCCCGACTGGCACGGTGATATCCTTAAAAAAAGAGAAAAACAATTACGACAAGACCATGAAAAGTTTCAAGATTGGACAATAAAATCCCGATCCTGCTTTTGATCTTCTCCGCGACCTCAGCGTACTCTGCGAGAGGCAGATTTTGATTTCGATCCTAAATCCGCTTTTATCAGATTTTTATCCTGTCCAAAAAAAGATTTTATGCCAAAGAAAACAGTAGAGAAAAGGACTAACCAACAAACAAATAAGCACATGTCACCTGTCTCTTTTTCCAAGAGACCCTTGCATCAACTCCTATGCAGCCTTGAGGATTTCACCCTCTCGACGAGCAACCTCAATAATCGCACTGACGTTATCCTTCTCCCATTGACGCAAACCACAAGGGATCGGCTCTATACGACTGTCAATACGACCAGCGAGGCGCCAAAGAAGATTAAGATTTTTCCTATCCGACATATTCTCAAATAAGGGAGAAACGACCAAAAGATCAATATCACTCCACTCATGACTGTTCCCAGTCACCTGCGACCCAAAAACAACACCGAATTCCACTTCGACACCTGCCTGTTTTACTTCTGAAAGATATCTCTTTACGACCATCAAAATAGATTGTTCAAGCATTCCAGCAACCCTCCTATTTTTTCAAGATAATTATCCGCCTCAGTTTGGGTTGGTGCTGGGAAATGTAATTCAGGGTAACGACCTTCAATATTAAATGGAATGACTTCAGCCAACAAGTCCCGCTGTTCCAGATCCAACGCCAGTGATGCTTTTTCCGCTAATCTGAGCAGATTATGGATAGGTGGAGCAATATCATTTTTAACGCGACAAACATGAGCCTTTAACGTTTTTTCCAATGCAAGATGGGCAAAAAAAAGACCGTGTCTGATCTTCCCCTGTGCCACTAAATCATTTGCTACATTCCAGTCTTCAAACGCACCAGAGCGCCAATGCTCAATTTGTTTACTAATATCAATCATGATTTCATTTTAGTTGATATCACCACAATATCAAGGCAATTCACTCAATCGTTTCAAAGAGAACAGCCCCGCCAAACCCAAAATACATACAGGTTGTTTATCTGGATTATCTTCTTCCGCTTTTAATTACAGCCATAATTGCCGCACAAACTCCTTACTGCCGATGATGCCACTGCCGGTAAAATATCGGGTACGCGACAGAAAACGATCAGTTTCAGTAGAGAAAAGCTTTTTTTCTGCTTCTCTAGCCGCAATCTGTGGATCAAATACTCTTCCCCTTGTCGGATTTGAGTGAACCGACCTCACAAATAAAGGTTCGATACTTGGATAAGCAGGAGCATAATTCGCCTGTTCCATTGTTTCCTCATGTAGCAGGAGAAAAGTTATTAGTTAATGATTTAAGAACGTCACCGCGGTTCCCCTTTCTCTAATAACCACTCAACAAAAAATCAATGGCACCAAATATCGCTGCCCGATGCTCAGCAAGAGACGTCACCTTACGGCCTAAATCACTAACAGGATAACCTGCAATTTCTGGAGTAGACAGCGCAACATCATGCCCCATAACATTAAATTTTGGACATAATTTTTTGAGTTCGAGATCTGCAGGAAAGGTCGAAACAAGTGGAATAACAGTGCGGGTGATTAGATTTTTATGTAAGTCGTGTTGGACATCCAACAAAAAGGGGATGATGAGTTCAGACTCTGGATCATCGTTCACAAAGACATCAAATTGAGCCACTAAAACCTCCTTTTATTGGTAGAAAAAACACCATCTCTTTCAATACGGAGATTAAAAGCTGCTATGGCCTCTTTATTTTCTGCAAGCCATTGCTCTTCCAGAACTGTCCGCAATTTGACCAAAAGCGCATCCTCAAAAGTTTGTGACAGGTTTATACCAGCACCCTTAGCACTCTGCAAAAGATCGGTATTTGCTGTAAGGTTGACCGGTTTTTTAGGTGCATCAACATTGTAGATATATTGAGTTCTCACGATAGCCTCCTGTATGCGCATTAGTTATACGCATATGGTGCCATAATCCAGAAAGTATGTCAAATTCCAATCCAAAGGCTATAAGCTTTGTTGGATTGGAGTACTCAATTATAATTCGCCTGTCACCCTCTTTTTTTTGCCACAGACAGAGGCGGACAACGGCTGACAAAACCGGTTGGATCTATACTTTACTGCTCTAAGCCATAACTATAAAATCTGCAAATATTATGGTAAGCAAATCACTGGAGTGTCAAAGCAGAGAAATCTTAAACCGGTATCTCTCGCCCGTTCGCTTTGCTCTCTCGGGGCGCAGGGGACGCGGAGAAAACCTTTAAGTCAATAACAGCAACCTCATTCTTTGGTTAAACCCATAAAGCCTTGATCTTGCCTTTGACTTCCTCTGCGAGAGCGAGATTTTGAACTATCCGCATTTATCAGATTTTCATCCAGTCAAAAAGCCCTTTGGAGAATGTAACAGTCAAGCACTATTCGCCTGTCCCTCTTATTTTACTCTTGTTTTGTAATCCGATTATTCGAGTAAAAGATTTGTCCAACCTCGGTTAAAAGTAATCACCTGATCTCTGAGTGTTTTTCTCAATCAGCTATTTGGGAGCCTTGGCTCCTGGTAAAGATTGCGCTGCAAGATCAAAAGTGAAAGACCCATTAAAAGGCTTATTCTCTTTGTTGGCGACCTGCTTAGATTTGTTAACTATCAGAGCGTCCGAAAAATCAGCTTCTTTACCCTTCACCGGTTTTGCATTTCGATAATCGCTGAGCGCCAGCCACACGGCTTGACCATCTTCAAACCTTATATTCGGTTCCTCGAATAACGACTGAATAACTGTCACCAGTTCAAGCTTCTTTAACTGGAACTTCTTGCCGCGCAGTGTCCAGATCGTTTCAACCAAAACAACATCTGTCACTAAAACCTTATGCTGACCTGAAATCAACCTGACTGCTTTTTCAAACTGTTCGGCATCATCTTCAAGCAGGTATCGCAACAGAACGTTGGTGTCGATTGCAATCATTGCAGGAAACTCTCCATAGATTCCTCATCGGTCATAGATGGATTCCCCTGAATGTGCCTTAAAACACCTTTTGCAGCTCCCTGCTTCTTTTTTACAATGGTAAGTTGACCATAAGCTACAAAGCTTTCCACTTCATCCCCTGGTTCGATTCCCAGAGCGACACACTGACTTACGGGCAAAGTAATTTGCCTTTTCGAACTGACCTTTGGCATAACGCCTCCTTTACTTTTTACATATAGTAAAGATACTAAATACTTTTCTTATTGTCAATTAATAACGATTTGTTTTTCGCTCTATCAGGTCAATAGCGAAGTTAAGCATAATTCGCCTATCACCATCTTTTCTCTTTTTGCCACAGACAGAGGCGGACAACTGCGGACAAAACAGAGAAATCTTAAACCGGGATCTCTCGCCCGTTCGCTACGCTCTCTCGGGGCGCATGGGGTGCGGAGGAAACCTAACCCATAAAAACAGAATCTTTTTTCAGGGTTCTACAAGAGAATAAAGACTTTGATTTTGATCTCCTCTGCGTCTCCGCATGCTCTGCGGGAGGAAGATTTCAAACTATCCGCATTTATCAGATTTCCATCCTGTCAAAAAAAATATTATGGAAAGCTAATCACTGCAGTATCGGTAGAGAAATTGACAATAAAAACTAAAAAAAGTAGTATCTTATTATGACTATGACAGCAGATAAAATTGTGGCCGAAGCACTAGCACACCCACCTCAAATACGTGCATTGATGGTTGAACGGCTGATTGAAAGCCTCGATACTGTGCCGGGAGAAAAGCTTTCAACCGAATGGATCGTGGAAATCCAAAAGCGTTGCCGAGAAATTGAGACGGGAACAGTTGAACTGCGTGATATTGAGGCCGTTTTTACAAAAGCTTACGCAGCACTCGAATGAAACCCATCTTTTTTCATCCTGAAGCAGAAATTGAGATGTTTGATGCGGCATCGTGGTACGAAGCTCAACAAGTAAACCTTGGGAAACGATTCCTCACCTCTGTTCAGGATGCCATCAACAGATTAAACCTTCAACCCGCACAATATCCGCTAGTTGAGAAGGATGTGCGCCGCTGCCTCACTAAAACTTTTCCTTTTGGAGTGCTGTTTCAGATTAAACGCACCCATATTATAATTGTTGCAATCATGCATCTCCATCGAGATCCGAATTACTGGAAAAATAGAAAAATCGGGCAAGAAGGTAAACCGGAATAGTGACCATTATTTCTTACCACCCCCATGAATCATGATTTTGTTTTCGACTTCCTCCGCGAGAGTAATCCCTTAATTTTAAAATCTTAAATTGGTATCTCTCGCCAGTTCGCTGCTCTCTCTCGGGGCGCAGGGGACGCGGGGGAAATCTTTAAGTCAAGAACTGAAATCTCTTTCTTTGTTTAAAACCATAAGACCTGATCTTGCCTTTGACTTCCTCTGCGAGAGGGGGATTTTGATCTATCCGCATTTATCAGATTTTCATCCTGTCAAAAAGCTCATCAAATACCATCAATTTCACTCAACCGTTTCAACGAAAACATCCCCGTTAAACCAGCAACCCGCACTGGTTGCTTATCAGGATTATCATCATCAGATTTCAGTCTCACCCAAAACTGCCGGACAAATTCCCGACTGCCAATGATACCGCTATCGGTAAAATAACGGGTCCGGGATAAAAACCGATCACAGCACGACGGGGAAAACTCCCTTTTGATTTCGTTAGCGACAATCTTTGGATCAATACTTTTTCCCTTATCGGTGTGCAGAGAGCCAACATCATAAACAAAGGTTCGGTATTTCGCTAACCGTTGTTTTTTGTTTAACTTTTCAGCACCGATTAGACCAAAATCAAGGGAGAGAAATTGTTTTTTATTGTTAGTTTGTTGGTGATAGCCAAGGGAGCTCCAGCGGTAATCATCGGGACGATCAACCATTCCGGCGCGGACAGGGTTCAGATCAACGTAAGCCAGGCAATTAATCAAAGTTTCGCCGTTTTCCACCAGAACACTTTTAAACCGATCACTCCAAAAGAATCCTTTGCGGTTATGGCGTTTATTGTAATAACGGGAGAATGATTGTTTAATTTCTTTCATAAATTCGGAGAGTTTCTCCCATTTATGGCGAAACATGGCAATTTGACCAGGGAGTGGTTCTTCCCGCTTCTCATCATCTTGATAGTAAATTGAATAACGACGCTTAACCTCAATATCTGAATAGTCCTCGCCGGGGTTCATCCGGACAACTAAGTGAAAATGGTTGCCCATAAGGCAAAAACCAAGGACTTCGACAAAATATACCGAGCTGTAATGCTGAACAAGTTGCAGCAGATGGTCTTTTTCGGCATCACCAAGGACATAACCATCGAGAACGGTGCGTGACATCACGTGATAGACTGCGGCTTCACCTTCAACGACTAATCGGGGTTTGCGGGGCATGGGTTTCTCCAATAATAGGATTATTGATTGGGGTGTAAAAGAAGGATACCGGGTGATCAACCACCAGTCAAGCATAATTCGCCTGTCCCCTTCTTCTCCTTCATCACCAAAGTTGGAAAACAGGGTTCCGCAAATAACTTCGTTCTTCAGTGTGCCGAGAAAACTGAAAAACTGTTCTGGGCACTTGGGTAAATCGAAAAGTGCCTATCCTATAACTACGCTTCCCTATAATTTTCTATAGGGTGGTATCAACCCCTGAAACATTGGATAATGCTTCACATTGAGAGTCGATAATTCAGCGTCCAAAACGAGGCATGTTGAAGCAATAATTGCATCAGGAATCTCAACAGAATGAGAAGTCCGCCATATCTGGACTAATTTACCCGCCTCGCAAGCGATTTCACTTGTTGTTGCAATAACAGGAAACGCAGAAAAAAGCCGCCTAATTGCAATCCCTTCCTCCTTACCTCTGACCCCGGCATAAATTTCTGCCACAGTAATAGCTGAAAATCGGATCGCATCCTCTCTACTTTTAAAAAAGGAAATTGCTTGCTTATTACCACGCAAAAGGTCAATAACAACATCAGTATCAACGATGACTGCCCCACTCATCCCAACGGTCTCCGCCGCCAACCAGCCCTTAAATCTTGCACATTGACGATATCATTCCGGTCAGACCATATACCCGCAATCTCATCGAGCACTGATGCTCTTCTCCCATCAGTGTTTTTTGCCAACAGATCATCAATTGCCTGACGAATCAAACTGCTTTGACTCACATTTCGCAAAGCAGCTATCGATGCAAGTCCTTTTTTTTCTTGCTCAGTAATATATATTTGTGTCCTGATCATACAACCTCCTGTCCAGAATAGCAGACAAACATACATCAGAATCATACATCAATCTAAAAACATGGTCAATAGCAAGACTTTATCCTGTCAAAAAAAAAGCCTTTATCATTGGCCCTGATAGTTTCGATCAATGGTTGTGTGCAGTCAGCACCTGCTTTTTTTAAGCTGCACTCAGCAATTCTCGCGCAGCTTTCATTCCATGCAAAAACTTCACCTGGCGCCTGGCGCAGCAAGCAGCCATCGATTCTGTTGAACCGACAGTGACCCCGAAGAGATCCATAATACCACATGCACACAGAACAAACAGAGCAGGATCAATTCCAATGCGACGTAAAATTGGCGGAGCAACCTCATCAATAGTACCCGATTTATCTGGATGAACGGCTCGTCCAACCCAATCAACCAGCTCGATATAATCGTGCAATGCAAAGGGTATTACTGTCCTCGTTTGGGCTGTTTGATCAAATACCATTAACGGTGTGACAGATAGTTCAAGAGAGTCACTTTGTTCATCCGGAGAGTTGTCTGCCGCTTTTACAACAGGTTGATCCTGCTTTAGCTCCTTAATCCGTTCATAAATCGAGGTAAATTCTGATTTTTCTGGTGATTCAGCTATTTTTGCCCGGACCGGATTAAGATCAACATAAGCCATTGCTGCAAGCAGTGCTTTTTCATCCAACAGTGACTGGCATTTAAAACGACTCTCCCAAAAATGACCTTTCACCCGATCCTCTTTATTAGCTTTGCGGGCAATGTATTCATTCAAATTCTTCATAAACCACGACAGATCAGACAACCGTTCACGGTAAACAACAGCCAACTCTTCAACCATGAATAGTTCACTTTCGCTCATTTCACTGCGTTGTTCTGACAAATAACGGCCAATCAGAATTGGGCCTTGATACAACTGAGTCCAACGCTCCATAACCTCTTCGGTTGATAATTCATAGGGACGCTCGTTATCGACTCGTACGACAATATGGTAATGGTTGCTCATTACAGCATAGGCCGCCACATCAATGGTAAACACAGCTGCAAGCTGTTTGATTCGCTGGGCAACCCAGTCACGTCGATGCTCATAACTATGACCGGTGACAAAATCATCACCACACAGATAAGCGCGACGAACACAGCGTGAAACGCAATGATACCAAAGGGTATCATCAAGAGACAGTTGGGAATAACGGGGCATGGTCATAAGGGAAATCCTTTTAGGGTAGTTAACGCTAAAGATAGTGCAGGGG